>JADMIO010703117.1_pt1 | contig 93312 bp, 76 predicted proteins | sample 8958161 | NCBI WGS metagenome assembly JADMIO01 (sample SAMN16585339, study PRJNA669376) | soil metagenome | isolation source: Crop rotation soil | place: USA: Cullars Rotation, Alabama | collected 2011
CGCGACAACTTGTCCACGTGGAATTCTAAGCTTAGGATCCCAATGTGCTGGAAAGATTGAAAAACATTAACTTTCATATCATTTAGTTCTATATGCTTTTTTGCAATTTTGACAAATTCAGAATTAATATCAATAGCGTCAATAGATTGAGAGGCCAGACGTGACAGTGTGCCACTTAGTACTGCAAAACCACCTACACCAATTTCTAAAATCCTAAGGCCTGGTGCCTGCTTTATTCGTTGCCGGAGGATCTTTTTCATAAGGAAAGTTGTTAAATCGTAATAATAATGCCAGTTATCTTGCAAGCAAGGAAGGAACTTCATTCCAAATAAAAAACGTGCTATGAAGGGCGAACGACAACATTTACGGTGTAGCTTATAAATAAATGACCTTTCCTTACGAGATATACTTTTTGCATAACGTTCATAGAGATAATCTCGCAAAGATAAATTCATATTAAACCTTCAACTTTTATCAAAAAATATATTATAATATATAAAACTTTATTTTTGGGTACTCGTCTTTTGCCAAGCTCAAACCTAGGCTGTGTCCCTAAAGTTCGGACCGGGCAGGCTGGCGGAGATTCGGCCGTCTAATGCTGCGGTTCTCGAAATTCAATGCGCTTACGCTCACGTAAGCCGATAGGGGTTGGAGGAAACTCCTGTAGAGCCCCCTCTAAATGGAAAATGCATGGGCCAGTTACTTGTCGATCCACTCTAACTTAAAATAATCTAAGGAGAGCGTGCAATGCTTTTTAAGAATCTTCCTCTACAACTGTTGCTTTGTCTGGTCTTTGTAGGAGTGGGAGGGAATTATGTGCCTCTTGAGGGGGTTCGGGCTGCTTACACAATTAGCCTTGTATTTAAAGAACTTTTACTAGCTTTTTTACCTTTCGTCATTTTTAGTTACATCTCTTCTGCAATTCTTTCGCTCGATAAAAAAGCACCGCTTTGGATTTTTGCAATCATCGCTCTGGTAACATTTTCAAACGCATTCAATGTTTTTGTGTCGTATGGTGTAGCGCGTCTGACTTTACCCTTCCTGCAAACGCAAACCAACGTGGCCTCTTTGCATTCTGCTGAGGCTCTCATTCCTTACTTCAGTTTTTCAGTTCCTAAGCTGATCAGCGCAGACAAAATAATGGTTTTTGCAGTCTTCTTTGGGATTTTGTTCAGCTTTTTCAAGGTTCAAAAGATAGCCGATTGGTCATTGCAGTTGCAGCAACTTGTCACGCGGATTCTGGTTCGCGGCTTTATTCCGTTTCTTCCGCTCTACATTCTGGGGTTTACACTTAAAATGAAACGAGAGGGAGGCCTGGAATTTGTCTTTACGCATTATGGCGCTATCTTTCTTCTTCTCTGTAGCCTTTTGGCCTTTTACATCAGCTTTGCGTACTGGCTTGGAAACGGCCTGCGGGTAAAGTCCACGGTGCAGGCTATTCGGACTATGCTTCCCGCAGGGGTAACCGGATTTTCGACCATGTCCAGCGCAGTCACCATGCCGGTCACGTTGACTGCCACCAAGAAAAATATAGAGGACCCAAACTATGCTCAGCTCGTCATTCCAACCACAGTGAATATCCACATGATGGGCGATGCGTTGAGCGTGCCGATTTTAACGTTTGGAGTGATGCACTTGTTTGGGCAACCGCTTCCTTCTTTTGCGCAGTTTGCCATGTTTGTTCCTGCTTTTTGCTTGGCAAAATTTTCACTTGCCGCCATTCCTGGTGGGACAATCATTGTCATGTTACCTGTGCTGCAAGCACATTTTGGCTTGTCGCCCGAAACAGCTAGTTTGATCACCACCCTTTACATTCTACAAGACCCGCTGTTCACGTGCGGTAATGTAATGGGAAACGGTGCGTTTGCCATTCTGAGCTACAGACTTATTTGCTGCTTTAAGCAAGCTGCTTTTTGGCATGTTTGGTCTGGCTCAAACACAAAACATTGAGCTGCCTGTTCTTTATGCATTTTTCTAGGGTTTAAGGAGTTACTTCAACAGCCTTTTAATTTTTTTACTGGACATGTTTGGTGAATTATCTCAGCATTCAATAAATAATTTCAGTTGGCATGAGCGATTATGTCCAACCTGGAAATAGGGATTTCTATGCTTTGGTTTAATTATGTGAGACTTGTAAGAAGCGGATATTATTTACTCTGTTTTCTATGCTTAGTAACTGGATGTAGCGACAAAGCACTCCCTACAGTGGGGGCATCAGATGACCATAGTAGTAAGTCTCCGCCTGTAGGAGCAACCATTGTAGTAGCCCCTCATCCCGATGATGAAATTTTGGGTGCAACGAGTATAATTGCTAAAACAATCCGAGAAAATAAAAATATATTGATTGTAATAATGACGAATGGAGATGCTCATCAATCTGTTTTTGAGTATTTATTGCATTCTCGTCAATTAGCTGATTTAAATAAAGATGGGGTTATCGATTATATCGATATGGGTTTCTTAAGGAGAAAAGAGTCGTTAAATGCATTGAATGCATTGGGTATCAAAGAAACAGATGTTATTTTTTTGGGTTACCCAGATGGAGGATTAAAAGACCTTTTTAACAATATAGAGAAAAAAGGAAAATATACTAAAGCAACGAAAGTACCCTATCCTTTTTGTTACCATCCAGATGCGCCCTATACTCGACAATCCGTTATTAGTGCTCTAAAGGAAATTTTTGCTCGATTTAACCCACAGGTGGTCTACACTCCAACTCCTTCTGATCAACATGGTGATCACAATGCAACTTATAGTTTTGTAGATACAGTCATCAAGGCAACAGGCCTTCCTGTTAAACATTTAGGCTATTTAATTCATTGGGAGCAAGTCGAACATGGGTTTCCTGGAGATAAAGGCAAGGATTGGCATTTACCGTTTCAGCATACACCACCTAAATATGCTATCTCTCTTGCTGATATAGGGTTATCTTTTAAAGAAAAGATAAGGCTAATCCAATTCCATACAAATCAAGTTAATGTGAATAAAAATTATCTATTCGGATTTGCCAAACAAAATGAAATTTTTTGGGAATTTAAATAAATAAAAAACACTCTATAACCAAGTAGCAAGCAAGAGTGATTTGGTTGTTAACGAAGATACTAAAACTGATTTTAGTGGATTTAAACGAAAAAAACCAGCGAGTCGATGCAAAAAAATCCTAACAAGGATGCAGATTGTTCAGGTTTATTTTACCCCATCGTTTAGTTTAACTACCAGCTTTTTGCTGCGTGCTCAGAGCGATTACTATATATAATAATACGATATATTATATGATAAGAATTAATTGCAAATGGGCGTTTTATTTAACAATATCTTTTTGCTGCAACGTTGCGGTTCTAGGCTGTGGCAATGAAACAAAACAAGAATCAAAGAGGGAAACTGGTCCCGACTGTGTTTATTATGAGAATCGACTCATTCATAATCCCTCTCCTCTTTCGGTCCACATTTTAAAAATAGATATACGAAAATGCTCTATTCAACTTGTAACAGCACAGGGCACAGAATACGAAGGTGAAACCATTTCTTCTATGGCTAAACGGACTCATGCGTATGCTGGTATCAATGGGGGTTTTTTCGTAGGAGGTGGGAAAAAAGAGGGAATTCCTGTTGGTATACTGAAAGTTGGAAATATTTGGCATTCCATTTTCAGTAGCTCACTCGGAGCAATGGGTTGGAAAAACGGCGATCAAACAACCCTCTTTGGTCAATTGAATGTTCAGGCGAGCCTTCGAATTGGAGACGACATATTTCCTATTGATGAAGTTAATAAATTTCGCAATAAAGAGCAAAAAGTACTCTATACATCTATTCCCAGAAAACGTCCGGGTGTTTCCGGAAATGGTACCGAGATAACCATAGAAAGTAACAAATTGGTAAGTATGAATAATAACATAGTTCCTCAAATTCCTAAAGGAAGTTACGTTTACTCAATAGGAAGCGATGCTAAAATCGGTATTAAAAACGTACAGGAAGGAGACTCTGCTCAGCTCAAATTTAAATTTAACGAAACTCGTGTTAATCAATCTAGTAGCACGAGTCCTCCGGAAGTATGGGAAGAGATGGATGTAATCTTAGGAGTTGGTCCACTCCTTGTAAAGGATGGGAAGATCATTTCAGAATACCAGTACGTTGGTGACATTAATCGGGGTTTTATAAATTCTAAACATCCCAGAACCGCTATCTGTATCGATGGTGAAAACAAATGGAACTTCGTTGTTGTGGATGGTCGTACCCAACGTAGCGTTGGTCTCTCAATTCCAGCGCTTGCAGACTTTATGCGCTCATTAGGGTGTGTCAATGCGCTAAACCTCGATGGAGGTGGTTCTTCCACAATGTATTTCAATGGGCAAATACGCAACGCACCGTCAGGTAATCCTAGCATGGGGGAGAAACCGAAAGAGAGGCCTGCCCCCAACGGCTTATTTGTAATGCCCAATTGATTTGTTGGTTGCGTGTCCAACGAAAACTTTCTAGAGGGTGTGGACAAATAACTTTTCTTCAGAGGCTGAGTGCGTTTTGTGCCGGCTGCCAGGCGCAACGACGACGCCCTAGCAGCGCTAGGGCGAGGAGGAAGTAACGCCCCGCAGACGGTCGAAACCGCGCCTGCCTCTCGAGGGAAAGTTACAGGTCGATACAGCCTAGAAAATAAAGATTTCTAATAGGTTAAAATTCTCTACGCTATACTACACACGAAGTGTGTGTGGAGCGTATCTAAGTACTTCTAGCTATGTCTGGTTCATGCAGGATAACGCCTTTGTTTGTTGTTTTTAGATTTTGGATTGCGCTTGCAAGTTGCGTAATCCTTACGAGTGGATGTGGGGCTCCCTCGATTGATTCTGCCCACTCAGAGCTCGATGCTTCTGTAAAGCAAGGGCCAGATACAAAAGATGCGTTTCCCTTAAAAGGGGATGCGTTAATCAAAGTGAAAAAAGAACTAGCTCAGGTCATTTTTCCTTTCTCCCGAGAGCATCCTTTTATAGGAAGGCTTTACCCTAGTGCCACGTCGATTGTTTTTGATCTGAAGAATTTTGCAGGTCTTATTTTTAAGTTAATGGGTGATGAAGGGGGAGAAGAGGGGGCAAAAAAAAGGATTAAACAATCAGACTATGTAAGAGAAGTCGTTGCTTCTCGCCGCCTTTTTCGACTCATTCTTCCTGAGACGCAGCATCTAGAGATCGCGAGAGATGATTTAAGAAAGGGGATAATTGTCGAGAGGAAGTATTCACTTGTTCATGGCGATATTCCTCAAAAGCGGCTCTATGAATTTTACTACGAGCAGTTTAAGCAGAATCCAGCTCTCCAAGAAAGGTTTAAAGAGATTTTTCGTCAATTAGCTGTAGTTGTCAGCTGTGGAGGAGCGAATGATGTTTTGTTTCGGAATTTTCCACTTACGGACGACGGACAGCACGTTATCCTTGTAGATGTTATGCCAATCCTCGATCGTAGTACTTATGCTAATTTGATTCGACTGCTTTGGATGGCCCATCCGGATTTTTACGATACGATCCTTCAAGGAGCGAGTGGCTGTCTTTCCATGAATGAGGAAGAACTCATAAATAAATTAGCAGAAACCTCATTTTACTTAAATTACGGAGAAGTAGGTGTTGTAAAATCATTCAAGAACCTAGAAGAGATGAAAAAAGAACGAAAGTTATCCCTTAAGGAAAAAATTAAGTAGAAGTGACCTAAAAATCGTCGCGAGCCTACAGAGGCTAGCTGTTCGATATGTGAATTTCCCTTGCAAAGCAGGTGCGGTGTTGCACCCCCTCGTGGAGGGGAACGCTCCTTAGAGCTTTCCCCCGCGTTCAATATGTGGTGGCAAGCAATTTCTTTCCCCAACCCTCTATCCCCTGCTCTGGAACAAATGATCGAGGAACGTTGTGAATTTTGAGAGAGGTCAATCGACGCCTCGGAGGCGAAGTAAATTTTTAGGCTAGTTCTAGAAAAATTACCCCCTTAGAATAAAGGGCACTATGACTCTCCTGTGTGGAAATACTTTGGATAACTCCCGTGCAGCGTAACCGAAACGCAATGAGCACGAAGTTCATTAAGCATGTTCGCAATGGTTTCGTCTTCGCGATGGCCTTCAAATTCAACGAAGAAAACGTAATCCCAGGCTTTTTGGCGTGTGGGTCGCGATTCAATTCTTGACAGGTTCACATGAGCGCGCTCAAAGATATCCAACGCGTGCTTGAGCGCTCCGGGAGCATCGCGTAGCGAAAAACTAAGGGTTGTTTTGTCGTCTCCAGTGCGCGGGCCGTCTTGCTTCGCGAGCATCACAAACCGTGTTGCGTTTTCCGGAACGTCTTGGATATTTTGGTACAGCAAAGGAATGTTGTAGATTTCCGCAGCTAATTTGCTGCTGATCGCAGCGCCTTGTGGATCCGTTGCTGCCTCGCGTACGGCCGCTGCAGTGGATGCAGTCTGCACAAGCTGCGCACTTGCAAGATGCTTGAGCAGCCAGCCGCGGCATTGGCCAAGCGCTTGAGGATGTGAATACACGCGTGCAATCGTACTGAGCTGAGGCGCAAAACTCACTAGGCATTGCATCACCTCGAGCACGAGTTCCTTGCGGATAAGCAGGCCTCCTTCGAGCAAGGCATCCACCGCATGCGTGACCGCCCCTTCGGTGGAATTTTCAATCGGCACTACGCCGTAAAGAGCATTGTCACGCCGCACTGCCTCAAACACACCGTCCACTGTAGTAGCTTCGTGATAGCGTGCGGCAAGCCCGAAAAAATGCCGTGCTGCGATGTGGGTGAACGTCCCTTCTGGGCCGAGAAACGCAACCGTAACCGGTGCTTGCAGCGCAACGCACGCGCTCATGACCTCGCGGTACACAGCAACAATGGCCTCAGGTGGAAACCGCCCGGCTCCTTTGGCGACCAAACGCTCCAAAACCCGCCGTTCGCGCTCGGGATCATAAACAGGGCGAAGTCTATCTTTTTTCGCTTGGGCAACGTGCTCAACAACGGTTGCGCGCTCTTCCAAGAGCTTGAGAATCTGGTCATCTATCGCATCAATTTGGTGGCGGTATTCCTCGAGTGACATAGCGTTCAACGTGAAAAAATTACTTGTCTTTTACGTACAGCACAACGTTTTCTTCCTGATAAATTTCCTTCCATGCTTCTGGGGGTAATGTTGGCCCAAGCAAGGTCACAGAGGAATCATTGTGCAAAAACCAATAGCCATTCCAAAAGATATACGCGACAAAATGTCCAGGCCTCCAAACAGTGGCTGCCCTCAGGTGCATGGTTTCGGTGTGCACAACTGTGCCATCGAATTTGTTGCTAAAAAAATCCACTTGCCATGACCGTGAGGCCAGGGGAGAGATGGTATCGGTCGTATCGGTCATGTAATAGATATTGGGAGAAAACGTGAGCAAAACCTGCTGAGGAGTTTTTTTGCCATCCGATACGAAATACATGTAATCAGTGCCTTTTAGTAAGTCGATATCCGAGCGATTTCGAGCTAATCGAAAAAAGGTGAGCATGGTGTGATTGGAAACAGCTGGTTTTTTATTCGGTTCAATCAAAATCAATTGATCCCGGTAAAAGAATCGGCTGTAATCGAGAATATTTAGCAGCCGCCTTGAAAAAGAAGAGGAAGATCCCTGATCTTTCCCTACAGTTCTGCCCACAACATATTCATTTAAAGCTGGGGAATTGTTTAGTACATCGGCTACTTCTTGAAACTCTTTCCTGTAAGAGTTGCGCTTTGTCTCAATCGCTTTGTTGTAACCGTAATAAGCAAGTTCATCTCGGGCATCGAGTACACTTTTCATAAGTTGATACAAGGCTTTTTGAAGCCTTATTTTATCTGCCCACGGTATACATTTGACCTCAAGTCGCATCCGCTGGTTACCCACTTGTACGTATTTTTCGCTGTCTGGTACGTTGTCGTAATTCGGTAAAGGGGCTAACAGGAACTTGAGTATGTCAGGATGGCTCGAGAGCACTTTAAGTGCTGCGTTCATCCAACACGTGCTGCCGAGGTTGGGAAAGCCAAAAAGGCGGCTGTAGTCTTTTTGGGATGGGTCAAGAGGAATGACCTGCTTGCCTGCAGCGTCGTTGTCTGAGGCATCTCGGTTAGTGAAAGCCTCCCGTGAGGCATCCTGGGTGGGGGAAGCAGCCCGTGTGGTTGCTGGAGCTTCTAAACCGGTCTGGCTGCATCCGCTGAGCAGGAAGAAGCTCAAAATTCAAGATATTATTCGCTTGTTTTGCATGTAAACTAACTTTCTGGTCTGAGATTGAAGTATAGCAATTTCATGCAGCCGCAGCCCGCGAAAACAGCGCTTGTTCTGATTGCTCATGGGACCGTAGAGCGGCTTGACGAGCTGCCTGTGTTTCTTCGGGCTATTCGTCAAGGGCGAGAAGCACCAGCAGAGCTCTTGGCTGAGGTTCGGCGTCGCTACGAAGCCATAGGTGGTCATTCGCCGCTTGGAGATATCACGACCGAGGTGGCAGCCCGTTTGGAAGTGCGCCTTAAAGTACCTGTGCGCAAGGCGTTTCGCTTGGCTCCGCCTTTCCCAAGTAAAGTGCTTGAAGGATTGATCCAAGAGGGGATAGAAAAAATCGCGGTTATCCCGCTGGCTCAGCATTCCGCTTGGGTCTACCGCGAAGCCATAGAGCGAGCTGCAAGCGAATTGGTAGCTCAAGGAAAGTTTCCGTTGACACTGCTTTGCGCAGAAAATTGGGGCCAAGAGCCAGGTTTAACAGCGGCGTTTGCTTCAGAACTTCAGCGTAGTCTCGAGGCTGTTCCTTTCTCAGAACGCGCGCTTACCACAGTGATCATGACCGCGCATTCGCTTCCGCTTTCTGTGATTCAAGCGGGCGATCCGTATGCTACAGAGGTTCGAGCAAGCGCTGAAGGGATCGCACGGGAGCTAAGCGATCAAATGCTATGCTGGGAACTTGCTTTTCAAAGCCAAGGTTTGGGAAACAACACAGAAGGAAAGCCAATGGAGTGGCTTGGGCCTGGTCTGGAATCGGTGATCGATCAGGCATCTCGGCGTGGAGACCGCCATGTGCTTATCGCACCGATTGGGTTTTTGGCTGATCACGTGGAAATACTTTACGACATCGATATCGAAGCTCGGGCATGGGCCCTTGGTCGAGGCCTTGCTTTTTCGCGCACAGCTTCACTCAATGCAAGCGAGGCTCTGCTCGATGTGCTTGAATCGTTGGGGAAGGATTTATTGGCAAAACTTTCACAAAGCTGAAACATGAATGCAATCCCTCAAGGCGATAAGCCACGCATTGTTGTGGTAGGAGGTGGAATTTCCGGGCTTGCGCTTGCCTATGCCCTGCTCGAGCAATCGCGACTTCACGCTAAACCCGTGGAAATTATGTTGCTTGAACAGAGCTCCAGGCTGGGCGGTAACCTAATCACCGAGAAACACGACGGCTTTTTGCTCGATGCTGGGCCTGATTCGTGGGTGGCTAGCAAACCTGCGGCTACGGAACTTGCACGCCGCCTAGGGTTGGAAAACGAATTGATCACGCCGCTTGAATCCAGCCGTCAGGTCTACGTTGCCTGGAAGAACAAGTTGCATCCTTTTCCAGAAGGCACCGTGCTCGGTATTCCAACGCGGATATTGCCCGTTGCAACCAGCTCACTTTTTTCATGGCAAGGCAAGCTCCGCATGGCGATCGAGCCGTGGATCAAGCCTCGGCATTGGTACAACGGAGACGATGAATCCATCGGGGCTTTTGTCAAACGCCGGTTGGGACAAGAAGCTGTAGAGCGCCTTGCAGGGCCCTTGCTGAGCGGGATTTTAGCAGGCAATGCGGAGCAGCTTTCCCTGCGTGCGACCTTTCCTCAGTTGATCGAAGCTGAAGCACAGTATGGCTCCCTTGTGCGCGCCATGCGCAAAAAACAGAGGGAACGCAAAGGCAAGTCCGGCCAGTTGCCTCCTAGCCCCTTTCTTTCGCTTAGACGGGGAATGGGTTCCTTGATCGATGCCTTGCTCCGTAGCCTAGAGCCCGAAGTAACTTTACGCAAAGGAACTGCAGTGCGGTCGATAAGCCTGTCTTCTGGCGAAAAGCAGAGTTACCTCGTGCACCTGGACAATGGAGAAATGCTTTCTGCGGACAAGTTAGCGCTTGCTCTACCTGCTTATGCTGCTTCCAAGATCGTGAAAGAACTCGATGCAGAGCTTGCGCACGCTTTAGACGCTTTTACGTACACTGGAGTGGCTACAGTGTTTTTTGCGTTCCGCCGAGAAGAGGTTAAGCATTCGCTCGACGGTTCAGGCTTTCTCGTGCCTCGCGCTGCAAAGCGTTCGGTTCTGGCAGCAACATGGGTTTCGAGCAAATGGCACGGCCGAGTTCCAGCAGGCAAGGTGCTCCTACGCGTATTTTTAGGAGGAGCAGGGGGCGAGAAGCTCCTTGAACAAGACGACAGCGCGCTTGTTGCATGCACACGCAAAGAGCTCTCTGAGCTTATGGGCATGCAAGCTGAACCGATCTTTACGCGAGTTTATCGGTTTAGCCGAGCGAGCTGCCAGCCTGAAGTCGGCCACTTTAACCGGGTGGCCTACCTCAAAACGCTTTTGAAGCGCTGGCAAGGCATGCATCTGCTCGGCAGCGGCTACGACGGAATAGGCCTTTCCGACTGCATAAGGCAGGCTGAGGCAGTCGCCCGGGCTCTCCTCGAGAGTGCACCCATGAAGTAGCAAATGCAAGCGCGTGAAGGTCAATCCAGTCCTCTAAAACTGATAACCCTCCTACGTCTCCTGCAAAGGGTGCTTTTTACTGTGGCTGAGGAGGTGGGGGTGGCGATTGAAAGCCCCGGCCATAATTCGGGGGTAGCCCGCTCTGAGGAGGCGGAAACCCATGGCTCTGAGGTGGCATTCCATATCCAGGCGAGAGCTGGCCTTGTGAAAACCCCGGAGGGAATTGACCTTGTGGGTACTGCCTCTGCATTCCTGGATAGAACTGATTACCAGGAGGAAGTCTGCCTTGTACGAATAGTCCGCCCCTTCCGTGTGGGTACTGCCCCTGCATTCCTGGATAGAACTGGTTACCAGGAGGAAATCCGCGTTGTGGAGGGGGGCCGCCCCAACCACGTCCTGCGTGCCCTAGAAGCAGCTGGTGGTTGTTATTATTATAAGGGATTACATTAGAATCAGAATTCTCTGAACTTTTCTCAGGCTCGGTGATACGGAAGAAACTTTTTATGATTAAATCGGGTCTTTTCTCACGTAATTTCTTTAGGATTTTCTCTTCCAGTTTATTGATCTCAATCTCGTCGTCCAAACTTTTTATTTCTTCCAGGTTTGAAAGACCATTAATTAGAAATTGCAGTAGAGTAAAAGAATTATTTAAGTCTATTTTAATTTTTTTCAGTCCGGTACAATTTTCTAATTCTAGAAACTCTTCCTGTGGCCGTCTCAAGCGACGAATAGAAAGATTAGTTAATTTAGGCATATTCTTAATAGCCTGAATCCAATCTTCTTCGCGTTCGTCATTTTGATTGCGATCAGAGGAATAAAAACTCCGGAAATCAAGCTTAAGAGAAATTAATTGGGTCTGCAGCTTTAAAAAATTAAAAAGTTTGGTGACTTTTTCTGATTCGTCATCTTCGTTGTCCAAATTGACCATCGAGGTATCCAATTTGAAAACAACGAGCGAGGGTAGGGGACACATTGGTAAATTATTTACATATTTTATGGTAATATTATTCAAAAATAGAGATAGAACCTTAAGGGAAGTCAGGTCGGGCAGTCGCTCGCAAAAGATTTCCAGTGGTTCAAGGAAATCGTCGCCCAATTCCAGTTCTTCGAGCTTAATTTAGGAGGCGATTGCAAGGCCCAAGGGGTTGCTTTCTTCCTGAAGTTCCTTCGTAGATCTACTATTAACTTCATCCCCCTCCTCCGTTATGAGTGTACTGTTCGTTATGAGTGTAATTTTTTTCAAACGACCACCGTAGACATTAAGCAATTCTTTCATGCTGCGCATGGTGACATCGGTGACATGTGAACGGATAAGTGGACGTGCACCTTGACCCTTCTGCTTAAGGTGCAAGCTAGTGAGATTGGGTAAACAAGATTCAATCTTAATAAGATTTATGTAATCTTGATCCTTAATAGGCGTAGCGTCTACGTCTAAGCAAGTAAGCTTGGCTAACTGAGATATACCATGAGACCATACATGTATTTTTCTATCTTTTTTAGGTTCCACATTTAATTTTAATTCAGTCAAAGTTGTTAAATCCAAAATAGCGTTGAGAGTTCCATCGTCGGATTCTTTTTCCTTCAGGGATATTCTGCCAAGGCTGCAAAGAGCAGTGTATTTTTTGAGCTTCTCAAGAAGATCTTTGTTTAAGCCAGCATCTATTTTGAGCAGCTTAAACTTGGATGGGTCTAAGTCAAACAACTTGCCTTGTATCGCTCTAGAATTTTCAGTCTAATCTCCACTAAGAATCCAAGAGCCTTTTTGAAAAAATTTGTTTTCAAGTAGTGCTTTAAGTTCTTCGATAGTAAACTTTCCTGAATCGATCGAGTCAACGTACAAATAAAACTTGAACTGCTTAGCAATGTATTCATTTTCAAAATAATGTAGGAAGGCCGAGTTAAGACTGCGTAGTTTGAGTTGCTTAGGCTGGGGAAGATACGAGAGAATAAGCACAAATACCTCGGATGGAAGCATGAGAGGAGCATCCCCACGCTTCGATTTTTTATTGTCGAGATCAGGCCCCGGGCTATTGTTTGTGTCCGTTAACTCAAAGGGCGGTTCTGCATCGCCCAAGGCTGTGAGCGTGGAGTTTTCTGGTGCACCCTCGAACGATTCCGTCCTCAAGCGGAGTACCGCAGCCGGTAAAAAAGCAAAAAGCGCCTAAAGCACACCAAGTTGGTAAAAAAAGAGGGCGTAAAGACATGTGAATAGTTCCTTTCAAGTTCAAGTTGGCCTGGACCCAGGCCGTGCAAGACAGTATAGCAGGTCCGCAGGGCCACGGCATGGATAGACGGATAGAAAAGGAAATACCCTAAGTTATGGAAAGAAAAGGCAAAAATCTCAATGTGTTTTCACTCGCTATGATCAATGTCATCGCGGTCGATAGCTTGCGCACGCTGCCCTTGGGCGCTGTGTATGGCTTTAGCCTTGTCTTTTTTTATGCGGTGATGGCGCTCTGCTTTTTTGTGCCGAGCATTCTCGTGACAGCGGAATTGGCCACGGGCTGGCCCAACACAGGCGGCGCGTACATCTGGATCCGTGAGGCCTTTGGCCATCGTTTCGGCTTTTTCGCGATATGGCTTCAGTGGGTTTACAACGTGGTTTGGTATCCCACGATCTTTTCGTTTATGGCAATCCTACTCGCTTATCTCATCGATCCAGCCTTAGCAAGCAATAAGCTTTATACCTTTTGCACAACGCTTATCCTTTTTGGATGTGCAACGCTGGTAAATCTAAAAGGGATTCAGGTTTCCAGCTGGGTAAGTATTATTGGCGCTACGCTTGGGACCTTGCTCCCCATGGGGTTGATTATTGGTTTAGGAATAGCGTGGGTTGTGAATAAGGGCAACGCAGTGCAATTTTTCTCATGGAAATCCTTTTTTCCAAACCTTGAGCATTTCAAAAATATCTCTTTTTTTGGGACGATCTTGTTTGGATTAATGGGAATGGAAATGTCCGCTGCCCATGCCGGGGACGTTTGCAATCCAAAAAAGGATTACCCAAAAGCGTTGGTTATCTCAGGTGTTCTTATTTTGTTAACCCTGGTGTTGTCTTCGTTGGCTATCGCCGTGGTAGTCCCTCCTCATCAGCTCAATTTGGTCTCTGGCTTAATGGACGCTTTTGAGCTGTTTCTTAAAACGTATCAACTGGAAAAATTAGGCCCCGTAGTTGCCGTGTGCATGCTTTTAGGTAGCCTTTCTTGCTCATCCGCATGGATACTCGGCCCAGCGCGGTGTTTATCGCTAGCAAGTCGCGAAACCCATGCCCCGCAACTCTTGCAGCGAACAACAAAGAACGGTATGCCCATTGGACTTTTAGTCGTGCAAGGAGTGATGTTTTTACTCTTAACTTCGCTCTTTCTGTTTATGCCAACCATTGCGAGTTCGTATTGGATTTTATCGGATTTAACAGCGCAATTAGCACTTCTTTTTTATATTCTACTGTTCGCTTCAGCGATTAAACTTCGATACAAAAAACCAAACGTGGAGAGAAGCTACCAAATACCCCTTGGTAAGGTTGGGATATGGCTTGTTTGTGGACTTGCACTTGTAACCTGCTCAGGCTCGATTATTTTAGGATTTATTCCACCTGCGCATATTGCGGTTGGGCAAATTTGGTTTTACGAGCTCTTCCTTTTTCTCGGGCTATTCTTGTTTTGTCTCCCCCCGTTTTTGCTTTTTAAAAGGAGATAGCCGTAGGTCGCGTTGCCCTTTAGGTTCGAACAGCAAAGCCTCAGCTCGGTACAAAACCACCCCCTCTTCGCTCTCACCCGAGGGCCGACAAGGCAGGTTTCACGCTCCTTGGGTCCTGACTTGCCCCAACCGACCTAGGTGGGAAGCGGGGGTTCTGCTTGATCGGCCCTTGGGTGAGGGGGAAGAGGGGGGGTTTTGTACCGAGCTGGGACCTTGCTGTTCGAACCTAAAGGGCGACGCGACCTAAAAAGGCAAATACTTCCACGCTACAGAGAACACAAGGGTGCTGTAAAAAAGCGCAGGAACCAGCCGCCTTGTGGGCTGCTTAAACGTTTTTTCAGCAATCTTTCCGAGCGCTAAGGCGATCAACGCGGGGTAGACATATTCCAAAATCGATGCAAGCCCCTGAGCCAATCGCGTAAAGCCTGCCAGCGATACGAAAAAACTAATCGTCAGTGTGAGCAAAAGTGCAGATTTATGCTGTAATTTTCCCTGAAAAATTTCTTGGCTGAGAAATTCGGCAAAGAGATTAGCAACCGCAACAATGGTCGTCAGGCAAGCAAGTGCAATAGTAATGCTTATCAGGGGCTTAGCCAAAGGACCTAATGCCAGCTCAGCGATCAGTGTTATTCGCTCGGCAGGATGAGCATGAGCAATGTAAGGAGCATACGCTGCACCCAAATACACAAATCCCGTGTAGACGGCTCCTAGGAGCAAGACACCAAACCCACCGGACTCCAAAGCAAGGCGAATAACAGCTGGCTCAGACTCTTTTGTGTTTAATTGGAATTTAAGATAACGCACAATGGTAGTTGAGAAGAAAAAGGCCGCCAGCAGATCCATAGTCTGGTAACCCTGAAGGAATCCTTCAAAAAATGCCTGTTTTGGTAAGGTTTCTAACTGAAGGCTAGGTTCTGCACGATACATTCCAAATGCGATAAGCAGAGCAATTCCTGCTAAAAGAAAAGGCGTTAAGTATTTTCCAAGGATAGCTATAATCTGATTTCGATGCCACGAAAGAGAGGCAGTTAAGAAACAGAAAAATAGACCGAATAGCCAATTGGGAATGGACGGAAAAACCGTAGCGATTCCTTGATAAGATACAAGGATACATCGGGCACATACCCCAAAAGGCCCTAACAGGGCAACCATGAGAAACGTCAATAAAAAGGAGGGTATGCGGCCTATCTGGCTAAAGAAAATCGGCCTATCTGCATCGGCTGTAATCATGCTTAGCATGCCCAAAAAAGGGACTAGAATGCCTGTTAGCAAAAGCCCAAGCGTGGCATAGCCAAAATGATGGAGGGACTTTACGCCGACAGTAATCGGAAAAACAAGGTTGCCGGAGCCAAAGAACATGGAGAACATGGCAAATCCGGCTGTAAAAACTAGGGATAAGCGTTTCATTGAGGCGTCTCCTTAAAAGTGATGATGCCCCCTCTCTTTTGATACATAGACTATTTAGCGTGCCTTATCGCAGATTTTTGAAGGAAAATATTTTATTTAATTTTCATTGCAATTTAATAATTTAATTGTGCGATTGAGAAAATAGCATTATAAATACAGTTTTGATTTTAGCCTCAGAGAAATGATAAATTTGTTCTTCTCCAAAGCAAGGAAGGCCCTGCTTGGTGCCTGCCTGGTAGGCGGATTATGGGCGTGCTCTTCTGGAAGTAGCAGACCAGACGCTTCAAACAGCCAACCAGAATCTTCAGACAGTATGACCGATGCTTCAGGCAACAAACCAGAGGCATCCTCACCACAGCCTGAAGCAGGAACAGGAGAGACGCAGCCCCAATTGGCTTTGGGAGATTTTCATAGCTGTTTGCTAACAACAGAAGGAAATATCAAATGCTGGGGAAACAACACATTTGGGCGACTCGGTCTTGGAGACACACGCAACCGCGGCGAAGCTGCAGGGGCGATGGGGCGGAATCTGCCTTATGTCGATCTTGGAGGCCGCAAAGCAGAAGGGCTTGCAGCAGGCCGGGAACATACATGCGCCGTTGCAGCAGGTGAAGTCTTCTGTTGGGGAAGAAACAAAGAAAAGCAGCTCGGTGTTGGCCTTCCAAGCAGCAGGCAAGCTTACGGTGATCAGCCAGGCGACATGGGAGTAAACCTGCGCAAGGTTCTGCTCCCCGCAAAGGCTGTTTCCGTAGCTTTAGGAGCTTTGCATGGGTGTGCATTGCTTGAAACAGGTAAAGTGAGTTGCTGGGGAGACGATGCTTTTGGGCAGCTTGGAGCAAGCCTATTCGCAGAAGTTGATTTAGGGCCAAATTACCGTGCAAAAACGCTTGTTTCTCGTGGATTTCATACCTGTGCAATTGTCGATGACGATATGGGTCAGGACAAACTCCGTTGCTGGGGATGGAACATAGCCAATCAGCTTGGCTACAGCGGGGTTCGGAGTGTTGGTGAACATCCAGCTGTTGATCTTGGAACAGGCATGAGCGTAAAAAGTGTGGCAACAGGCGCGGCTCACACGTGTGCACTTCGCAGTGATGACAAGATCGTCTGCTGGGGAGAGGCCAGGGATGGGGCGCTAGGGCTACCGGGCAAGGCTAAGCAAGCTGGTATGGGAGATCAATTAACTCCTCTTAACTGGGGAGGAGCGCCTCCTCAGGCACTTGCAGCAGGGCTAGCCCACACCTGTGCGTGGCTTACAGATAACCACCTGATATGTTGGGGAAGCAACGGTATCTCGGAGCTCGGAAGATGGACAGACGAGCCCTTTGGTTTACCTGGCGAGGTTGAGCTTGGAGCTAGCTTCAAGGTGGCTTCTATGGCCGTTGGGGGCTATCATGCGTGTATTCTGGCTTCAAAAGGGCTGAAATGCTTTGGCCGAAATGCGGATGGACAGCTCGGCCTTGGTGATAGAAAAGATCGATTTCGCCCAGAAGACATGGGAGATGCGCTACCTTGGGTTGACTTGGGTCTCTAGAGGCCATTTCAAAACCTCTAGCCTTTTTGCATAGGCGCTGAGGAAAGGTACTGAGTATAAGAAAAAATTTGACATGAAGGTGCGCATATGTATGCGCATACTTATGCGAACAACACTTCTTCTGGAAGATTACCTCTTGCAGCAGGCAAAAATACGCGCTGCCATGCAAAATATTACATTGAGCCAACTGATTGGCCAAGCGCTCAGGGCTACCTTGTCGAAACCGTTGGACACGCGTCAGCCTGAGTTTTCCATGACAACGTTTGGCAGCTCAGCTTTATCTCTTGAGCATGCACCTCGAGACTTCGCGGAGGTGCTGGAGGAAGAAGTTTCCTTCTCTGTGAAATCTGTTAAAAGCAAGCAGAAGCAGCGCGGCTAAGAGGCTGTTTTCACCCTCGCTTGGCTGAGACAGAAAGGGCTGATTCTTTGAGGACCGCAGCGTAACGTACTTGGTACGTTATACGCGGACCGCAGGCACCCTGTTTGGGGGGCTTGCGAGCAAGCTCCCCAGTGGCACTTTCTGCCCAGCTGAGTAGAGTGTGAAAATAACCTCTAAACTACCCCTCGAGTGGAGGCACACGTATCCTATGTTAATGCCTGACGTTAACATCCTGGTCTATGCACATAGGGCTGACGAAAAGCGCCACACGCATTACAAGAAATGGCTCGAAGAACTTATTAATGGGCCCCAGCCATTTGCATTGAGTATTCTCGTGGCAGTTGGCTTTGTAGGCATTGTAACCACCCCCCGGATTTTTTCAGCGCCGACACCACTTCCGACTGCACTTGGAATCATTGAGCAAATACAGGCTCATCCGCGATGCCGCGTTGCAGTGCCAGGAAGCGATCATTGGGAAAAACTAGCGCAACTTTGTCGGGCTTGCAAAGCCAAAGGGAAGCTCATCGCCGATGCTCAGCATGCAGCTATGGCTATTAGTGAGGGGTGCACATGGGTGACAGCGGACGGAGATTTCGCGCAGTTCGCTCCCCATGGACTGCGATGGCAGCATCTTGCCTTTTAAGGCTGAAGGTTGATCCGCCCTAGCTCTTTTTACGCTGGCGAAGGGACTCGACTCTTACGTATAAGATGGGGATCAAATACAAGCTCAACGCTGTAGACAGCAGCATGCCACCAAACACAGCAGTGCCGATGGAGTGGCGTGCAGCTTGTCCAGCCCCTTTTGCAAAAACCAAAGGGAGAACTCCCAACATGAATGCAAGGGAGGTCATCAAAATAGGCCGTAAACGGATGGTTGAAGCTTGCACCACCGCGCTTTTGATATCAAGCCCTTGCTTGCGGATTTGATTGGCAAACTCCACAATCAAAATGGAGTTTTTGCTAGCAAGCCCAACAAGCATCACGAGACCCACTTGGCAGAAAATGTCGTTTTGCAGACCACGTATCCATTGAGCGAGCAAAGCGCCAAAAATGGCAAGGGGAACAGCAAACAAAATGATGAGCGGTAACACAAAGCTTTCGTACTGTGCAGCCAACACAAGGTAGACAAATACAATCCCCAGCGCAAAGAGCAATAGGCTCTTTGAGCCTGCATCAAGCTCCTCGCGCGCAAGACCTGACCACTCAAACCCCATCCCCTGAGGCAGGATCTGCTGAGCAAGTTCAGTTATGGCTTCGATCGCTTGTCCGCTGCTGTAGCCGGGTGCAGCGCTCCCTGAAATTTCAGCAGCGCGGAACATGTTGTAGTGATGGATGATCGGAGGCCCTGTTAGGTGTTTGGTCTTTATCAATGCGCTTAAAGGGATCATATCACCGCTTTGGTTACGCACATTAAATTGCCCGATATCTTGTTCCTTAGAGCGAAAGTCAGAATGCGCCTGCACGTATACGCGGTAAGCGCGACCAAGGTAGTCAAAATCATTGACGTACTGAGATCCGAGCAATACGCCCAGGGTTGAGAAAATTTCTCCCAAGGAAACATTTAAAGCACGAGCTTTGTCCCGATCCACTTCAACAAAAATTAAGGGCTCATCGATCGTAAAGGTTGAGTAGAGATCAGTCAGTCGAGGGTCATTCTTCCCTTTTGCGATAAGCTCTTTGGTAGCTTCAGCAAGAGCTTTGTTGGAACCTACCATTCGATCTTGCAGTTCGAACTGAAACCCACCAAGTGAGCCGATGCCCGGAATAGCAGGGGGAGCAAAAGGAGTTACTTGGGCTTGGTGAAAATCGCTTAAGAGAGTACGCGCTTTTTCGAGAATGGCTTCAAGCGACTGATGTTTCTGCTTTCGCTGATCAAGGGGTTTTAAGTTCGGATAAATTCCAGCGCGGTTAGCAGCTGGATACCCGCTTTCTGAGAAAAGATTTTCAATCTCTGGAATTTGACGGAGCTTAGATTCAACTTCCCTCATCACCTGAGTAGTGTATTCCAGCGAAGAACCTTCGGGGGCTTTGATCTGCACAATGAAATATCCGGGATCTTCTTGTGGGACGAACGCTTTGGGAACTTTTTGGTAGATCCAGACCGTTGCGCCCAAAAGGGCAAGAAACGCAACAAGTCCAGCGCGACGGAATTGGAGCACATACACAAGTGATTTTTGGTACGCCGTACGAAGGGCTGTTAAGGCAGCCTCTATGCGTTTGGCCCAACGGGCTTGTGGGGCATGTGCATTGGAAAGAAGCCGTGCAGTAAGAGTTGGCGTAAGCGTTAAAGCGATCACAACGGATAGAACAATGGAGAAAGCGATGGTCAAAGCAAATTGTTTGTAAATTTGACCTGTTGTGCCTGGAAAAAGCGTGACCGGTACAAAGACAGCGACGAGCACCAACGACGTAGCGATCACAGCTCCTACGACTTCACTCATAGCGGCTGAGGTTGCTTCAAATGGATTTAGCTTTTTCTCATGAATAAAGCGCTCAACGTTTTCAAGAACGACGATGGCGTCGTCAACCACAAGGCCGGTTGCTAAGGTCAAGCCAAAGAGAGAGAGGGTATTGATGGAGAAGTCGAAAACCTTGATGAACGCAAAGGTTCCGACCAAACAGATGGGAATGGTAATCGCCGGGATAAGTGTGCTTTTCCAGCTGTGCAAAAACAGGAAGATCACCAGCACCACAAGCACGATCGCTTCAAAAAGCGTGGAGGTTACCTCATGAACCGAAGCGTTTACCAGCGTGGTGGGGTCGAACGCGCTTTCGTATTTGAGCCCAGGAGGGAAGAAACGGGCCAGTTGTTCCATTTCAGCGCGTACCGCTCGGTTTACCTCAAGCGCATTGGCGTCTGGGCGTTGAAGCACTTCGATACCGACTGCCTCCCGGTCATTGAATCGAAGGTTGGTCCGATAGTCTTCCGCCCCGAGTTCTGCCTTTCCTACATCGCGAAGCTTGATCAAGGTCCCGTCAGCCCCTGTACGGAGAATAAGTTCATTGAATTGTTCAGGGTTTTTGAGCCGACCAATCGTGCGAACTACAAGCTGATAGGTTTGGTCTTTTGCAGAAGGCGGTAGGCCTACCTGTCCTGAAGCAACCTGAACATTCTGATCAAGCAGAGCAAGAACTACGTCGTTGGCTGTTAGGCCGCGTGCAGCAAGTCGATGGGGATCAAGCCAAATACGCATTGAGTATCTGCGTTCGCCAAAGACGTAAACATCGCCTACTCCTGGAATGCGTTTCAAAGCATTTTTGATATAAAGATCCGCGTAATTGCTAATAAAAAGATCGGAGTACTCGTTGTTTTCTGCATACATGGCGAACGCAAGAACAACGGCTGTGGAGACTTTTTCAACCGTGAGGCCGGCAGATTTTACTTCGTTGGGCAATCTACCCAAGGCGAGGAAGACGCGATTCTGTACATCGACCGCAGCCAGATCAAGATTGCGTTCCCGATTAAACGATATGGTAATTGAAGAGCTTCCATCGTTGCTGCTGGTTGAGGTCATGTATTTCATGCCCGGCACACCGTTGATGTACTGCTCAAGGGGAATTGTTACGGTTGACTCAACAACCTCTGCGCTTGCTCCGAGATAAAAGGCATTAACTGCAACCTGGGGAGGGACGATAGCTGGGTACTGCGCAACCGGAAGCAAAGGAATGCTTATCGCTCCAGCGAGCAGGATCACAAGCGCGCATACCGTAGAAAATACAGGGCGTTTTATGAAGAAATCGACGAGCAAAGCAGAATACCGTTTCTCTGTTTACTGTTTAGAGGGAAGAAGTGTCTCCACGAAGTGGATTAAAGCTGTATTCGTACTGGAGAAATTAAGAGGGGTCGTACTGAAGAGATAAGGAGGATGAGAGGTGTCGCCCCTCTTCAGGATCCATCGGCAATAGCAACACCGTCTGCAAGCTGAGGAGTGATTGAGACAACAATCTGCTCGCCCCCCACAAGCCCTTCTCGAACAGGAAAGTAATCCTTTTCAATAAGCTCAAGGCGGACAGGGCGTTGACGGACTTTGAGTCTTTCACCTTCTTTAACAGCGACAAATACAAAGTTTTGATCGTTCAACGCCAGAACAGCTGTGCGAGGTACAATAGGACCTTGTCGCTCGCTCCAGATAAGGCGCGCACGCACCCATTGGCCTGAGCGTAATCGTTTTTCGTTGTCAGGAATCGGTGCTTTAACCAACAAGCTTTGCGTGGTGGGGTCAACCTGAGGAGCCACAAACGACACGCGGGTCTCGAGCAATTTTTCACCTGAACTCTCCATGAGCTTTACGGGTATACCCGGCTTCAGATCACCTCCACGCTCTGCTGGAACATGTATATACGCTTCAAGCATTGTGTTTTGATCAAGCGTGGTTAGGGTTGTTGTCGATTCGACACGCTCTCCCAATTTGACTTGTATGTCTCCCACGGTGCCGTCAAACGGAGCGCTCACTGTAAAGTACTGCAAGTGTTCTCGTTCTGCTTTGGCAGACGCTTCGCTTTGCTTAATCTGCTGCTCGCTACCCAAAATTCTGGCCCGCTGTGCAGCCAGTTGAGCCTCCGTAGCTTTAAGCTCGGACTTGGCCGTTTCGAGTTGGCTTGCTAGCATTTCGCTCTCCTGCTGGCTGATGAGCCGATGCACGTACAGCCTTTGTGCACGCTCATACTGCTGCTCTGCAAGCAACAACTTTGCTTGTTTTGAAGCGCGGTCTGCCTCGTAGGAAGCGAGCAATGCCAAGGCTTGTTGCTTTTCGCTCTCAGCCACTTGGCTTGCGGCTGCGTAGCTCCGAACCACGGCCTCCTGCTTTGCAGGGTTGATCCGAAGGAGTGGAACGCCTTCCTTTACCTGGTCACCCGGGCTTATTAAAATTTGGGTGATATAGCCTTCGACATGAGGTTGGAGAGTTACTGATCGCCGCGATTTGATCACGGCAATGTGGTCTGTACTTACCTGAATCAATCCATTTTCAACCTTGCCAAGTCGTACTTTTATTAAATTTTTCTCTTCAGACTGAGTTGCCTTCCGTTTGCATCCTGAGACCAAAATCAGAAGCATTAACAGAAGCCCACGCAGAGTACTCTTTTGGATGAACTTCATTCTTAAATAAGCCTTTGATGGGGTATGAGTGATTGATCTTTGTAAATCAACAGCAAGCGAAGAGCAAGGTATGCGAAAGAAACATGGGAGCTGTATCGAGCATGGGGAAAAAGCTTTTCTGTTGCTTTGTAAGAGCAATCGCTAATTTCAATGATTCCGGGCATGCTCCAAACACAGGGTGCGTGGTCCACCACATTTTGGACAACTGCAGACGCGGATATCGGATCCATCTTCTTCACGAGCTTGACAGAGAAAGCATGAACGTTTTCCTAAAGGTGGATCAACAGGAGAGAGAATAGCCTTGTTTAAGCTCTGAGCATGTTGGGTTGAAGCATGCATGTATCGCCACCAATGGTTTCCAAAGAAGAGTATGTAGTTTGATACTGCAGCGAGAATAGCTCCTCGCGTAATCCAGTCTTCACGTGCAAACGAAGCAAGCAGGAAAACACTTAAGAGAAGTGCAATCCACTTAATTGAAACAGGGATCACAAAAAAGAAAAAAACCTCATAGTTTGGAAAGAGAGTAGCAAAGGCGAAAAAGAGAGAAAGATGTAACCATGTGTTCCCTTCGGCTCCGCTCGTAAGCCACGCAGCTACCGTAGTTCCGATCATGCCTAGCAGATAAAAACAGTTAAATTTGAAGGTGCCCCACGCTTGTTCCAAATGGTTTCCTACAAGCCAAGTCCAATAGAGCGAAAAGAGAATCCATAGAGGCGAGCGGCTTGTTGGTAAAAAGAGATAAGTAAAGAGCCGCCAAACCTGGCCACGGCGAACTTCATTAAGATCGAGCGTAAGAGCGTTGACAAAACTAGGGCGAAGTTGAGTAAGCACAAATACAGCTGCCATGCCCCCTGCAATAACAAGAGGTAACTGATTGATGGCATAACGTCCGAAACGCCGTTCAAGTCGGGCGAAAAAAGTCTCCATAGAGCCCACAATTTATCACAGAGGGACCCAGGATGGGGTGGAAACTTGTCGTAGCTTGATTTGGATTGACAGCGGGTGAAAAGCTTGTTGCTCTTGCGTGTATTACAAATTTGGGCAGCCCACGAAGCCGTTACAAACGAGCGGAAAGAAGTTAACGAGATGCATTTCAGGTAGAGGGTTTTGTCTGGTCTTACGGCGTTTGCCTTTGCGCTCGTTGGGCTTTTGGCAAGCACCGAGAGCTAAGCAGCAAAAAGAACCGTTGCCCTTGAGAGGTTAGAAATCGGAATGACGCAGTTTGCATCAACTCAAAATGCCTACCTCGTGCAGAGGAAAGTTCAGAGGTCAATACGCCCTAGGGATATATTCTCAAGTATCAACCGAGCGTATATCGGATCAGATTTCACGGCATGTTAAAGTTTGCATGAAATTCTGAAGTGACTTTGCGATGAATTATTGAACTGTATCAAGGGGAGGCGTAATGAAAAAAGCTTTTGTTTGGATAAACTTTTGGGTGCTTGTGGCCACGGGTTGTAACTTTTTTGGAGTGATAACCGGGGAAGAAAACGAGCAACTTGCAAACAAAATCACACAATGTTCAGAGGATGTATCAAGAGAAGAAATCGAACAATTGCTCAATGAAAAAGACGCGTGCAGCCTTTGGGAAGGCCCTTCAGAGCAATCCATTTTGGGTTTGACAAGCAAGCACAATCAGAAGAAGCTGAAGCCTACGTAAATTGTGCACTTTGTTACTTGAAACGTTATCGCCCAGGGCTCAAGTCTCTTACTTTGTACGCTATTCCGATAACTACTTTGCCAGAGAAGCTCGCGGAACTTCGTCAGTTGGAAAGTCTCACACTATCAAAATCCAACCTCACCAGTCTGCCGCGCCATATTGGAAAGCTGAATCAATTACAGGTTCTTGATCTGTCTTATAATCCTTCACTTAGTCTGCTTCCACCGCAGATCGGAGAGCTTCATCAGTTGCGCGAATTGGATCTAGGGATGAACGCTTTAACTGCGCTGCCAAATGAGCTCGAAGCACTCGAGAAATTAGAGCATCTCTATGGCGAGTTCAATCATCTCGAGACGCTTCCAAAGGGAATTGGCGGACTAAAGAAGGTGCAGAAAATTAAGCTTTCTAGCAATAGGTTGCTCTCCCTTCCAGAGGGGATAGGTAAATTGCAAAATTTAAAAGAACTTTTTTTTGGATGAGAATCAGCTCCCGGAGTTTCCTCGCGGTTTTTGGAACTTGAAGAAGCTGGAATTTTTAAAGCTTAGGGATAACCAAATAACCGAGCTCCCTAGAGGAATTAGTAACTTACAGAAGTTAGAGGTACTCAATGCATGGGGGAATCGAATACGAACAATTCCCGAAGAGATTCTGCCGATAAACAGCCTAAAGCTTCTTTACATCAAAGGAGACAATCCATGAATAGTAAATCGGTAGAACTCCTTGAGAAATTAAGCGAAAGATCGAATCTAGCAATCTACTGATCGAAGAGATATGCATCGAGAGATGCCAGGACATAGGAATGACTTTAGACGTTCGTCCAAGGCTTTTAGAATGGCTCTGAAAAATCGTAACGAACGAAGTAGCCTTTTTTGAGGGATGCCATGCTTCGCAAGTTTCCCCAAGCCCTTCTGACTACGATGAGGAGAAACTTCTACGAAGTTTCCTCCGTGGAGGGCATAGTAGCTTTTTAAGCTGATTCTAGTGGGTGATGGTTACTGTTCCTTGGATTTTAGCTGGATTGAAATCAGCGGCCTGGGCCCCTTTACGAAGTAAAAAAAAGCTTATAGCACCTGCTAAGGCAGTGATCAAAACAGCTGTAAGTAGAATGTAGCGCCCCTTAGTTGATACACCCGGTGAACTTAAAGTGTTATCCAAACCTTGAGCCTTGCCTGACGAAGTGTTTTGCTGAAAGGGAAAAGTTGTTGATTGTTGTGTCGTTGCAACTTTGTCCTCCAGTGCTAACCTGAATGCTTCAAAGGCTTCTCTTGCGTGTTGAAACCGCTGAGCCGGATCGCGGATGAGACATCGGCCAAACCACTCATCAAAGCTAGGAGTTGGTTTTTGGGTGCACCCAAGAAGTTCAGCGCGCATCGAAGCAGGTTGCAACGGTTCAGCTACGATCTCGCGTAGGAGTATCGGAAGGCTTGTGTTGGGGCGATTTGCACCATTCCAGTAGCGTTTTCCTGTGAGCACATAAAAAGCTAATAAACCAAGCGCCCATACATCGGTTGCAGGTGAGATGCGACCACTTGCAGAAGCTTGCTCAGGAGCCATCCAGAGTGGGGTACCTACCGTTCCAGTTTGAGTACGTCCATCTTCGACCACCTTAGCAATACCAAAATCGAGCACCTTAAGCGTGAAACGTTCGGACGGCCTTCTTGGTTTAGCAAGGAAGATATTTTCTGGCTTTAGATCGCGGTGGACTATGCCAATGTCGTGAGCCGCTGCAACGGCATGGCAGAGCTGAGTAAACACTTCTTGGACCTCGTCTGGAGAGAGAGCCGCGCGAGCCACACGATGTGCGAGATCTTCGCCTTGAAGCAATTCCATGGCAATCCAGGGAACTCCGGTCGGTTCGTCAACTCCTGCTCCAAGCACAGCGACTACGTAATCGCTTTCAATGCGTGCACTAACGCGGGCTTCTTGCTCGAAACGACGGCGCATTGTAGGGTTTTCAACACATTGCGGTTGCATCAGCTTGAGGGCGCGCAATACGCCTGTGCTGATCTGTTCAGCAGTATACAGAGAACCCATTCCGCCTTGATTAAGCGGTTTTACAATTCGATAGTCCCCACCAAAGATAGAGCCAGGGCTTACTTCTAACACATGAACTCCTAGTTGATTGATCTACATGGTAAGTAGAGGTCATTTTACAACTTCCGACTGCGACTTTTAAAGGGGGAGATGTCCTTCTGCGGTGTTGTAGTTCCTCGGTCGTTTTCATTTGGAGAGAACGTCCCTGCGGATCTTCCCTCAAACTCCTAGGCTCTGCTATTCCTTGTGTCGCTACGCCTAGCATCGGCCCCTTCTCCGTTCAAAGTCGCAGTCTAGGTTATGAAAATGACCTTTAGAAGCCTCTTCTGAGAGAGCTTACAGTTCTTTGTAAAGAAGCATATCGCGTGTCAAGGTGACACGCGAACATTTCCTCCACCCCTGCGTGTATAGTTCGAAAAAGGTTTCGTGCAAACAGTACTTAACATAAAGAAGGCAAACCGTGCTTAGGTAGCTCTGTACTTTGTGAAATGTTTAAGAGGAGGCGCCTTCCCCTGCACTGAGAAGCTGACTTGATGGTTTATTCAGCTAGCTATAAAAAAAGCGCCGTCTTTCTGCGGACTGCCTCGTCTGAATTGGTTTCGCGCTGGGGAGCATAGAGAGAGGGAGGAGTACCTCCTTTAAGTGGTCAACTTGGTTTTCGCGCGGGCGGGTGGGCGACTCCAAAGGAGACTTTCTCCGCCATGAGGATACGGAAGGGGAAGGGGAAGACGTGACTTATCCTCCGCGCTTGAGCTCATCGGAAAACCCGTCCGAGCCGAGCATTTGCGTTGGGTTTGAAGGCACTTTGCTTTGACGACAGAAGAGCCGAGTCGGGGGGTTTGGGAAAACTGTAATTTTCCCCCACGTATAGATCGAAGGGGACATTCCTAGAGCAAGCGTCGAGTGGAGGAAGCGAAGAGGGTGCTTCCCTGACCAGGTGCTAGCTTCAGGGCCCTTGCCCCAACGGGGCGAAGTCCTCGCACCGTCAAGGAATCGCAAAAGGCCTAACGCGCCCGCTCTGTTCTACTTTGCGCGGCCCCTGCAAACTCACTTTCTCGCTACCTGCGGTAGCTCGGTCGTTCAGACATGCCCGGTCCACCCGATTTTCCACTCTGCGCGATTGGCAGCGCGCGTACAGACGGTACGGTACTGCGCAAGCGCCCTGTTGGGGCAAGGGCCCTGAAGCTAGCACCTGGTCAGGGAAGCACCCTCTTCGCTTCCTCCACTCGACGCTTGCTCTAGGAATGTCCCCCAAGTAAAAACGACCGAGGAACCACAACGTTGCATCCGAGCTCGCCGCACGTGAGCACCGAGGTATCGGTATTTTTCTGATGAGCACTTGGTTACTCGGAACGTAGTCCATCCGAAGGAGAAAGCCGCGCTGCATGAAGTGCAGGAAAGAAGGTAGCAGTCAGGCAGATCAAAATAGCAAGTACGCTTGTAACGAGCAGCTCGGTTGACCTTACCACCACCGGGAGTTTTGAGAGAAAATAAACCTTTGGATCGAGAGGGAAATAATACACGCTAAGCACTTTGCAACCCATGTATCCAAGGAGAAGCCCGCAAAGTGTACCGACAAGGCCAAGGATGCTTCCTTGGTAGAGAAATATCCTCAAAATAGCATTGTTTTGAGCGCCCAGTGCTTTAAGTAGAGCAATTTCTTTCCTTTTATCGAGCACGCGCATGATCAGCGTTGCGATAACGGTGAACGTAGCAACGACCAAGATGAGGGTAAGCACCACGCTCATACCAATTTCTTGAATAAAGAGAGCCGTGAAAAGGCCGCGGTTTAGTTCTTTCCAGTCCATCGTATGATAAATAGAGTTTTCTAAGATCTTTTCGATCTCGTGTGCAGTTTCACCGGACTTGCGAAGATCAGCGAGCTTCATTTCAATTCCCGTTACGCTATCCCCTTGTTCATAAAAAGCTTGTGCTTCGTAGAGATCAATGTACACAAGCTTGGAGTCGTATTGATCAAAGCCAGCTTCGAAAAGTGCTATAACCCGAAACGGTTTGGCAAGGGGGGGACGCGAAGAGAGCCCGTACGACAGACCGATGCTAGGAGAAGTGATCTGGATACAATCGCCGAGGCGCAGATTAAGCTGAGAAGCTAGCGTCCGGCCAACGATAACCCCTGGTAGGCTCGTAGCGGAGGAGGAATTTTGACAGGGATCGAGATCAAGCGTTTCGGGTAATAGGTCTTCCTCGGGCAAGTTGCTTGCAAAACCTCCCTCTGGAAGAATACTGCCAGCCAGAGCATTCGGAGGAATCGTTCCTTTTGCTTTTCTGGTGGGTTCTGAAGCAGCAGAACTTGCAGGGTGAAGGAAGTTAGCCACAGGCGCGCCGTGGATAGTAGGGGCTTGCTTTTCCTCGCTGTCTTGAGAGGCCTGGTTTAACTGCTTTCTAAGCGTTTCAAGAAACGGTAACGCTCCTGCGTCGTGCTCGTTCTGCGGGGCCGCTTGGGTGGTCCTTTCTGAAGGCTTAAAAGAGAAGGGGGAGGGTTCATGCGCAGGTGGTTTTGCATCAGGCCTACGCAGTCCAGAAAGGGTCCCTTCAACAATATGGCGGGGCAGATCAAGCACGTTTGGCATCGTTTCGGGGTCGACCCCTTTGAGTAGCACACCAGTTGCCACCCGATCGCGGTGTGTGATCATCATGGGATTGATCACAAACGGAGCGATTCCTATCACTCCCTTTACATGCTCGATTTTTTTTATAACCTCGCGGTATTCTCGAAAATCGGCCGAATGCTTGAGCACAAGCACATGGGCATTCACTCCCAAAACCTTCTCGCGAAACTGCTCTTGGAAGCCTGCGGTAACGCTCATGACGATGAAAAGCGCGGCTACACCAAGGGTTACGCCAAGAATGGCAAAAAGGGTGCTCACAGAGATAAACGAGCTCTTTTTCGAGATAAGGTAACGCAGAGAGAAAGAAAGCGGATAACCCATCAATGTTGGAAATAGTGCGGTTTTTGGTTTCGTTCAACGTAAACCGAAGCCGGTCATTTACACCTTTACTTGTAACGACTTGTAATCGATCAGTAAGAACAAAATTCGGTGAACAAATTCAATCCGCCTTTTGAAAGAGAAAGCGAAGTTGGTTTTTGATGCGCGTAAAATCTGCAGATTGGAACTGTAACAAACCAAGAGTGTTTAAAATGCCTTGTGCTGTCCAATCCGACAGGGCATATTCTGCAGGAGGATTCTGCGCTACAGCGTGAGCAAAACCTTTGTTGTAATTGTCTTCCAGCGCCTGATAATAGGCTTGATTGTGTGCGAATGAGTCAGGAATGAGCACTTGATACAAAATGACCGCTTACCCTTTTTGAGGTCCTTCAAGCGCGATAGTCAAAGCCCAAAAATCGGCAACCTCAACATTTTTTTGAATCTGGAAGCGGAAATGATTGGGCGAGTACGCCCAGCCTCCTGATCCATTGGAATGGATGTAAGTATCTTGAGTTTTAAGCGTTTCAAAACCGACTGCATTGCCACCAATGTTTTCAACTCCTTGAGCGCTAAAGAAGCCGCATAAAACTTTGAAATTCTGATTGACTGTTGCATTGATTTTTTCATGTGCCCAAACATGCGGAAAGAAGTTGAGGGGCACTCCTCGGGGCAACGAATTGGGTGTACCGTACTCCTGCGTGGTCAATGCAGCGACAACAGGCGTTTTGATTAAGTTAATCGAATGAGCTTGAAGCTCTTGAAGAAGTTTTGGCGGAATGGCTTTGCGGATCACAGTGGGGTTGAGCTGGACAACTACATCAGGGTGAAACCAAGGGAAAATAGTATTCCCGTCGTAATAAGCCACCATGGGAACCCTTAACGTATGTTTGGGATCACCTCCTGTTTTCCAAGGGGGCATCGAAAGAAAGGGGTGCTCTTCACCTTGTTGCCAGTCAGGCGAATGTAAGTTCAAAAGAAACGTATAGTTGTTGAGAGACAAGCCTTTAACCCGTTTTTCAAGAGGGCCCGTGTAAAGTTTTTCGTCAGAAAGGCCTGAGTCGAATAGGTTTGGAATCGCTGCATCGGTTGCTGAATTCACTGCATCGGTTGGATGAGTAGAATCTGTTAAGGCCGAGCCATTTTGTGCTTGCGCGTTTCGCTCTGTTCGTCCGCAACCTGCTAAAAGGTAGAGAAAAAGCAGGGAATAAGCAAAACGGTAGAAAGAAACTCTATCGTATGAAGGACTTTCAGTATTCGACATTGCATGCTTATGGTCGACATTTCATCTCTTTGCAAACCAACGCCGTTCCACTGCTTTTGTGAGCTCCATGATGGGGATGATGGCTGCCGAGAGGATAAGAAGGAAGAGCCACTGATTGACCGAAAGAGGGACGGTGCGAAACACCGGTCTCAGCGAAGGCACAAGCACAGCGATAAGCTGCAGCAGTAAACTTACCAGGAAAAAAAGGAGAAAAATGGGTGTGAGAAACGGCCTGGTATTCACAACCGAGTGGGTGGCTGAACGGCAACTGAGAGCATGAAACAGGGGGCTGAACGCGAGCAAGGAAAAGGCAAGCACACGCCCTTGGCTCTCGGGCGGATAAAGAGAGGCTTGGGCATGCATGAAAGGCATGTAACCCAAGAGAGCAAAACCACTCATAAAGAGCCCAATTACTGCAATGCCTACGTATTCCCGTATTCTGAGTAAGCCTTCTTTGGCTTTGTGCGGGCGAGAGTGCAGCGGATTGGAATCAGGTGGATCAAGACCCAAGGCGAGTGCTGGAAGGCCATTGGTGACCAAGTTAATCCAGAGGATCATAAGGGGGCTCAGGGGCTGGTAACCCGGAACGAACGGCCCCAACATTACGGTAAGGACGAGACCTGCATTGGACGAAAGCAAAAAGAAAACGGATTTTTGAATGTTTCGGTAAATGCTTCGTCCTTCACGGACCGCTTCGACAAGGGTTGCGAAATTGTCATCCGCAATCACGATATCAGCAGCTTCTCGCGCAACGTCGGTGCCGCTTTTTCCCATGGCTACGCCGATGTGAGCTTCGCGCAGGGCAGGGGCATCGTTTACGCCGTCTCCGGTCATGGCCACGATATGGCCTCTGGTTTTTAAAGCTTGCACAATGCGGACTTTCTGCTCAGCTGTTACACGAGCAAAAACACGTATCGATTCAATGTGATGCTGCAGCTCTTTCTCGCTCAATTGCTCGAGCTCTGTACCGCTCAAGGCCTTTGCTTTTGGATCCCAAAGCCCTAATTCTTTCGCAATGGCCATGGCTGTAAGCTTGTGATCTCCTGTGATCATCGTGGTGCGCACCCCGGCTTTTGCGCAGGCTGCAACAGCCTCTTTGGCGTTGGGACGCAGTGGATCGGTCATGCCAACCAAGCCCAAAAAGGTAAAGTTTTGCTCAATTTCAAGGCTTAGATGCTGCTCTGCAGTAAGAAATTGGTTGGTTGTGTCAGCAGGGAGCTCACGTCGCGCAAAGGCAAGCACACGTAGTGCGCGGTGACTCATCTGTTCAACCTGCTCTAGGATGGTTTGGCGAAGTTTCTCATCCAACAGAACTACCCCGCTCTCCGTTGCATACGCAGAGCAAAACGGCAGCAGAGCCTCTGCACTCCCTTTGCTGTGTACAACGTACGTTCCACCCTCTTCGCGGATGAGCACGCTCATACGCTTTCGGTCACTGTCAAAGGGGAGCTCTCCAGCAACGGAAAAAGTAAAAGCCGTACGTTCAACTCCCCCTTTGCGCGCGAGCACAAGGAGCGCGGCTTCTGTGGGATCACCCACGATAGAGGGTTCTTCTCCCTGCGTAAGGCGCGCATTGTTGCAAAGTACTGCTGTTGTAAGCAGGCCACAAAGCGGATTGGATAATTTGCTTACAGAAGAGTTGTTGTGCTCTAAAATCTGTCCTGATGGTTGGTAACCAATGCCTGTTACATCGTACGTTAAGCTCCCTGCATAGACTTCGCGTACAGTCATCTCGTTTTGGGTCAGTGTCCCGGTTTTGTCCGAACAGATTACGGTCGCAGCGCCTAGGGTTTCAACCGCTGACAGGTTGCGCACAACGGCACCGCGCTTAGCCATTCGTTGCATACCCAGTGCGAGCGTAATTGTAGTAATGGCTGGTAGGCCTTCTGGAATAGCAGCTACAGCTAGGCTTACTGCTTCCAGCAAGAGCTCGCTCCAATGTCGACTCTGCCTAAGCAGACCATACGAAAACAGAAGTGCACTAAGCCCAAAGCAGACCCAAAGAAGCCGCTTTCCAAAGCGATCCAGCTTTTCTTGGAGAAGGGTTGGCTGTGAGGAATTCGCTTGCAAAAGAAGCTTGCTTAACCTTCCGAGTTCAGTAGCCGTGCCGGTTGCGACAACCACTGCGCGCCCTTTCCCTTGCACAACATTGGTGCCAAGAAAAACCATGGTCGAACGTTCGCCAAGCGGTGCGTGAGCAGGGACAGCCGCTGCAGCATTCTTGTAAACAGAGGTTGATTCTCCGGTTAGGGAGGATTCCACCGTTGCGAGGGCTACGGACTGCACGAGCCGAGCATCCGCAGGGATAGCATCCCCTGCTTCGAGCTCAAGCACATCGCCTACCACGAGAAGTTCTGTGGGAAGCGTAAGCACGTGGTTGTCACGCCGCACATGCGCTAAGGATTGCTGCAATTTTTTAAGCGCATGAAGTGCGAACTCAGCCTTGCGTTCTTGGTAATAACCAAGGCCTGCATTAAAGAACACGATCAAAAAGATCGAAAGCGCATCTCCGTAACGCAGCAGAAAAGGGAGAGAAGAAGATTGGCTTGCCCCCTGGAGGGTTGCAACCAAAGCCGCTCCGAGAAGAACAAGGACCAACGGGTGATTAAACTGCCTGAGGAATTGAAGAAGCGGGTGAGGCTTTGGAGGCTCTGGCAGTGTGTTAGAGCCATAGACCTTGAGTCTTTTTTCAGCTTCTTGTGAAGAAAGGCCACACTCTGAATGCACACCAAACTGTTCAAGAAGGGGCTCCAGCGGCTCTGCATGGGGAGAAAAAGAAACTGCCTGGGGCGAGGGTTCTTGGTGAGGTACTAACTCCTGAAGAGAAAAAGACATTGGGCACAGAATAGTATCTTAAGGCCATTCATAAAAACAAACCAAAGCACCCCGTTTTGGAAAACTCCTTGTAGGAATTCCCCCAAGCTCTGTGGTCCACGGAAAAAAGATAATAAAAAAGACACCTTGCCCTGTAGTTAATTGCGCAAGGTGTCTGAAAGGGTTGGTGAGAAAAAACAGCGGCTTACTTAATTTTTGTTTTTTCGTTTTGGAGCTTCCTTCTTCTGTTTTTTCACTGAAGTTGCTCCTGTAAGTTTCTCCGCAAATTTAGCAAACTCCGCCATTAGTACGGGGACACGTTCTGCTGGAGTATTTTGTATATCCTTGTAATCAAAGCCGCGAAATTCAAATAGAACTAAGACACCTTTACCTAACTTTTTACGTCCCATACTATAAGTGAATTCGTGACTATTATTAATAAGTTCTTTATAACCAGGTGGAGGTGAAAGGAGATCTCGCATATAATTAACAGGAAAAGTGCTCAGTGCTGAGATATCAGCTTCTACCTCGTCCCTACGCTCTTCGGAGTTTCGCTTTAATTTTTCAAGTTGTTTCTTGCAATCACTATTTTTTTCTTTAATCCGTTTTTCAAATTGTTGTTGGCCTTTGATGGGATCAACGATTGAAGCAACCCATTCTCCTATAGTAGGGCTGCATTTGGCAAGAAAATAGTAAGGTTCGCCATTTTACATTAGCTGCATTATAATAACCTTCAGGGAAAAAGTGAGCAATAAGTTTAGGATAATTCTTTATAGAAGGGTAGATCTTATTAAACTAATCTTTGAAAATAGTTTGTTCACCCTCATTAAGCAGATTATATAGAGAGTGAAAATCGTTGCGAGCCATTACACGAAAAGCTGCTTTAGGACCATCTTTAGATTGTCCAGAAAATTCGGAATCCCTATAAATATAGAATAATACAAGCGCAAGTAGAGATTTGGATTTGTTCCCTTGTATATTAGAGAGAAAAGAAAGATCAGGAATAAATTCATAAATTTCTTTATTTTCTTCATTATATAATTTTTTTAAATTATCCCAAGTTAAATCTTCTTGAAATAATTTATATACATGTTCCAAGTGTATACCTATCGTTGCTTGCATTTTTCCTGAAGCCATAATATTTGTTTTTTTAGTTCCCTCTCCCGTATCTTTTGGTTTCAATTTTATTTGATAACCCCCCCTTACTTCGCCTATTTTTCTTTCTTGAATAAACATGTTAAAATTATCTTGCAGTTCTTCTATAGGAGGGTCCTAACCGTGGGAAGCAAAAAAGAAAATAGGTTCTGTAATAATTTCACAATCCCCTTTATCTGATTCCAGTCGAATCAAGATTTTGATGAAATACTTTTGTACTACCAGCAAGGTTGTCCGAATCTTTCCGTATCATTATACAACCAGTACCTGCCATTCAAAACCTACTGAAGCTATAGGCTGCTGATTCCTCGTACTTCTACTGAGTGCTTCTCAACGGGATTGGTATTTTCTGTAAGTTGCTTGGTAGAAAGACTGGGCTTGGAAGTCCGAGGTTGGCTTACGCTCTTTTGATGGCTAGGCACTTCAGCTCTTTCTGGCCCTTGTGAAGAGGGGAGAGCAAGCAGACCGCCCACTGGCACAAACGCTTCCAAAGAGGGGAGGGAAAACAGATCACCCGAAGAAGCAGAGTTTTCCTGTATCTGCTGTGCAGTCCCACCCGCTTTCTCCAAGGTGAGCGGAGGAAGAAAGGTTTCGAGTTTTTTCTCCAAGGGTTCCAGACGAGCAAGTCCTGGAAGATTTTGCACAAGCGGGGTTAACGTTTTGAAGCTATCCGTTGTCAAAGCATTTCCCTCTAGATTACCTATCAAGGCCTTTACTCCAGAGGGGATTGCAATCCCAAGGTTTGCGATCTGTCTTGTCAATCGTTCTATAGCCTTTTGGCAGAGGCTTATGACTTGTTCGAGGGTTTTTCGATCGGGTTGCGCTGGGCTGCTACCTTTTTCTTCTGCTGCGGAAGTGCTGTTCCTTGCAGTTGCAGTCAAGTCTTTCATAGCCTCGTAAGCCTTTGTTTTCGTAGACTTGTAATCGAGTAAAGCTTCAACGAGCCTTCCTGCATTTTCCTCGCACAAAGCAACATGATAATGGAAAATAGGAGAGTTTTTGGCCTTGGCAAGCAATCGAAATTTCTCAAGCGCTGCCTCCCACAGTCCCTCACTTTCGTCTATTCGCGCTTCCTCAAAAAGTTCGTTCCACTCTTCCTGCGTCCGTTCAATCCGCTCTGAGGAAGCAGCCCAAACCTGAGTCGGCTTTACCTGTATCCACGTCCACACGCCTGCTAGCAAGAGGCTTAGAAAAGGCCGCATACAGGCTAGTTTCCGTTGCTTTTGACGCCAAGCTACTCTCTTCTTCTGCTCAGAGAGTCTGCCAAACTTCATGCGCTTCTCCTTTATGCCCCCAGCGCCCTTGGCTTCCGGGCTTTCCTTGTCTGTTTTATCTTTTGAACTTCCTCCCAGGCCACCAAGCCCGCCAGAGCCAGGGCGCAAAACAACACCAGTCCCTTGGGTTGAACGGTCCCCTTGATAAGCTATGGCAACCGAAAGCCCGCCTGCAACCTCCGCCCCCCCCACCTCCGTGTCCCCCTCGCCCCCCTTTTCCTCCAGCGTAACCACCACTCTCACTGTCATTTCCGCCGCTTCCTCCTTCTTGCCCGAGTTGCCCCTCGCCCCCTTGGCCTCCTTTTCCTCCTCGGCCAGCTTTGATCTCTACTTTCTCGAGGACAATAACAGAATCAAGGCTTACAAGACCTAGGCTAGAGCCCCCTCCTTGCCCCCCGACTCCTGGGCCGCCTCCACAGCCTCCGCAACCGCCCCCTCTTCCAGGCTGTGAATCACTCCCGATCGCTTTCCATGATCCGCCGCCGCTGCCTCCTTGCCCAGGGCCTCCTGGGCTACCATCTTTCTCCCTTTCTCGGCAATCCATCCCGAAACGCTCCATTGGCCGCCCTTTCCACCTTCGCCGCCCTTTCCAGGCGGGGCATCAGCACCAGGGTTACCATTACCACCGCTGGGATTCGTCCCAAGTTTTCCTTATTAGGGTGATTCCCTCCCTTTCCTGTATGGGGAGGGTTTTTTCCTTTAGGGTTCTCTTTCAACAAAGGAAGGCCATCTCCTGGTTTGTTGTCCTCATCTTTTCCCCCTCCTCGCCCCCCTTCTGACCACGGCTCTCCTTCACACCGGCAACGCTTCTCCGCCCTCCCCTTGGTCTTGTTTTCCGGGGTTCCTTGCTAGATCTTCCTGGGATTTATATTTCACTTGTATCGAGCTGCCAGGCTTCCCTTCCTTTCCATCGCCGGCTTGCAACTTCACGCGTATGAGCGTGACTTTGCTTTTCTCTATCCACACCACTATGCTTGATTCTCCAGGAGAATCTGCTGAAGGGGCCTCAAATTCAATATCCTCTATATGAATTTTCTTGGCCTCCACTATGTTTAACGCTACTCCTGAAGCGGGTTTTACATGGACTCGGCTTCCATTGTAGTGCCAGTCATTGCATGCAAATCCCCCATACACCCCGAAGTATTTTCCAGTGCCCTGTTCAGGCTTTTGTAAGGCAAGGGGTTCAGCATAATTTCCCTCGCATATATAAAGCTGTTTGCCTTGCTGAAGAGCTCGTGCGAGCCCTTGAGTAAGACTTTTAAGTGGGTCGCTTTTTGTTCCTGTTGCTCGATCTTTCCCTAAAGGAGACACAAAAACGGCGTAATCATCCGTAATAAGCTTTGAGTTTTCGCTTGGAACCCCACCCGTTGGGCAGGCCGGGTTAAGAGGATCGTGCTCGCAAATATTGTGGATCGTGCTGCCATTCACGGGAAAGTACAAACAGCTGCCGCCCAAAAAGCAGAGGCTGCCCAGCGTAGGCAAACCTCCTACAAAAAGTAGGCGACTAGCTTTTGCTTTCTTCAACGAGCTCGATAAAGCGTTGTTGAGTGAAAAGATCAAGGGTTTAAATTCCAGACGGTGACGAATCAGCGGGGCAAAGCCACTCCCCGCTCTACACTATGTAGAGCGAGGCAGCATGTAGGATTTTTAGAGGGTAAATAATTTAAACCGCATTCTTCAAAAAACACTACTTTAGTATAATGCGAGATAAAATTCTCATAGAGGAGGGTTCATTTGCATTATCTTTTGAATCAAGGTCTTGTTCATTGATTTTTTTATAAATGCACTTTAATGCATCATCTATAGGCAGAAATCCACCCTCTTTTAGACCGCACCAGAAGCTTTCAGGGACAGGTGGTTTTTTGGACTCATCGAGAGATAAAATTGGACGGTTTTTGGCGTTGGTTGAGGAGCCTAATGTAGCGCGAGTAAACCCTTTGTTTTGGCCATATAGCAATGCGATTAATAACCCTAATCGACCCCAACCACGCCTCTGAAAGTTATCCGGAGTGTCTGCCTGGTTCAGAACCAAGGCTTGCTCCTTTGCTGTAACTTTTTGGCTACCAACAGTCATCGAAAAAGCTTGTTCGCTATTTTCATTAATAACCAGAGCTGCGGAATTCAGGGTCACGACTATTGATGAGTTGAGAGGATATTTCTTTTCCTGTTCTATAAGTTTATTATTTTTCTCTGTGGCTAGCTCCCCAGCGGCTAGCTTTATAGTTGCTATTGGTATATCATAACTCTCATATAACTCCGCGTTAACGTTTTCTGTAAGCTCAAAGGGCACCGTAGCATTATTATCCACCTGGAATGCGTACCCGCCGATGACAGTGAAATGCCCTTGCGTTCTATCCATTTTTAATGGTTCAAATTCTACCTCCCCCGCCGTATTAGTCTTCAGTTCCTTCTTATTGTAAACATGATACTCGTTTTATCGTATTTGAATGTCTGCGGCATACTAGGCGGAGAACCGAGATACTCAAATACGCGGTTTGAGTCCAAATTCCCTATACGCACGGACATGTTCGGGATTACTCGACGCGTTCTGGTGCTAATAATTTTTATTTTGACCTTGTCAGGAATATTCTCTATCTTCGGGAATGGCTTTTTCTCTGATTTTTGTTTTGAGGGGCTGGAGGATTCCCGTAGCATTTGAGCATGAACTCCGCTGGAAGTAAAAAGTCCTAAAAAGCAAAAAAGTACAACAAATTTATAATGCATTGTCTATTCTCTAAAATGGTGTTTTTGGTTAATCCCGTAGAATGGATTTCCTACAGGGATATTCTCTCCGTTAAGCCTCTCTCGGTAGATAAGCCTTTTTGGCAGCTTAAATAGGCTGGTACAATCTTTTCTCTTTTCGAAATGCAGGACATAAAGTCTTTTTTTAAATACAAGACAAAGTTTCCGAGTCTCTAGGTTTCCCTACCACCTAACCAAGACAGGTCATCTACCTTTGTACGAGAATGATTCAGGGCAAGTTTAGTGCTTTTGCCAAACGGTACAGACCAAGTTTGAGCTGGTCATTTGTTTCATGACGCACGTACTGTTTGAGTTTTTCGAAATAACCATCAAGCGCTTTGCTTCGATTTGTGGCTGCATCGTTGAAATAATCAGCTACCGGTTTTAGCTCGCCTTCAGTCAGTTTTTCCTTGTTCAAATAGCTGGTAACGGTGCTGAGCTGCTCATGGGACTTGTCGGTTTCAAGCGGTATATAGGGCGTGGTTTGTGTGGATACGGACACATAAGGAATGCCGAGCATCTGTGCCAAATTTGTGGTGTTTGCACCTTCAAGCACAGCAGGGAACTTGCTCTCCTGCACCAAAAGCTAAAATACCGCATTAGGCAGCGGGTTTTTTGTATGAATCACCAAAAGCTGATTGGCTTTTTCGAAATGTTCTCTAAGGGACCCGTTGTCAAGTGAGTCAAGATTTACAAGAAGGGCATTGGTGTCATTAACAGTAAGATCGGTATCCTTGCACACTACAAAGAGAACAGACTTCTGCTTTAAATTTTGGTTCGCCTTTAGCACAGCCTTAACGAGATTATTCAATACAATTTTTGCACTCGATTCAAGCGCTTGATGAATGCCATAAACCGTCATTAGGTTGATTTGAATTTACGCGCGTCATCAAGCACTTTGGCAATTGTCTCAGCCTGTTTTGGGGGCACTTTCTGCTTTTCAATCCATTCTTTGGGCTTCTCAGGAAAAGGGAAAGAATCTATGAGATAAGATGCAGAAGGCTGGAGGTTTAGTCGCTCAAATTCCTTATTTTTAATGTGAATATAACGCTGATCAGGTTTCCATTGAAAAGGCTGCAACGAGTAAGTAGGCTATACGTTTTTAGTTGAGACGTTAGAAGTTCAGTTATCTTATCTTCTTTGTCGTCAATGGCTGCAATTATTCCCAGTACGGACTTGTTATTCGTTTCGTCTTGCTTAAAGGTGTCGTCTTGTACCCACCTCACATTACCGTAAAGAGTATTGTTTTCATAGGAAGGATCAAGTTTAGCAAGTTTTTCAACATAAGAATAATCGACATAGCTTGAAAGATGTAGTGCTACTGCGACTGTTAATTGAGATTGAGCGTTTAAGATTGGAGTTTCGCTATTATAAAGTATATAAATCCGATTGGTTTTTTAATTCTTCCTTGGAAGTGTTAATTGATTTGAGGAAATTATCATCATTGTTTACTACATATGCTTGAATCTTATTAAGATAGGGCATCTCAGAATTTTTTATCTTGATTTTATTGAATTCTCGAGAGGTTAACTCTCGACTTAATTCATCGAACTCATAGTTTAATTCGAGTTTATAAGCAACCTGAGAAACTCGGGAATGATTGCATGTGGTATACTTTTTGCCAAATAGCAAATTGAAATATTCACAAATGTGATCTATCTGTCTTTTCTTTACTTCTTCTAACTTATCCTGAATAGGAACATTAAATGTATATGTCAGTTGCCATGTTTCAGTCTGTTTTTCCCGTTCCTGCTTGCCGGTTAGTACTTCAATCGGCCCTTGATACCCCACCCGTCGGAGGTTGAGCAGAAGCGATAAGGCTGCAGACTGGTTACCCAAGTTCGCTCCCTCTTGAACAGCAACTCGGATCTTTGAAATAGGCAGGATAGTGTGTTCCTTCTTCCCATCCTTAAAAATTAATGCATTGAGCTCTATATTTGATTCAATTTTGTTCTTGCTGTCCCGCACTGCACTAAAGGCTACGTCCTGCCCTATGCTAAAGGCTGCTACATGAATACCCGAAGGCAACCCTTGTACCTGAAATGCGTATCCACCGCCCACAAAGATGTCGCCTTTTTTTCGCGTTTTAGCGCCAACAAAGGAAACTTTACAAGCCCATTAGCATCGGTTATTTTCTCATTAACAAAGGTCACCTGCTCTTTTTTGACTACCTTTTTTTCCCGTGCGTAAACATAATAGGTGTTTGATTTAGCGTCCGTGAATGGGGTTGGCTTATCAAGTGGCCAACCGAGGTATTCATGCACCCGCTTTTCCTCTGTGTTTCCGATCTTCACATGCAGCCTTGGGACTCCCTTGCCTGTAGTAGAATTAGTGAACCGTATGGAAATGCAGGGGTACTTGTCTTTCCTTATTTGTTGAGAAATTGCGGTGGGTTTAATACCCTTTCCAGCGGCACTTGCTTGACCGCATGGGTAAGGATTTAAAAAAATAGAAAAAATGAAAGCCACTGCTTTGACATACTTATCCTTCTGATTTGGTTATTAGGTCAAAAATCGCTCTTGTTAATCCATGTTTGGCAGAGCGAAACGTGCTTTCTTTCATTATCGCGTTTTAAATGTCAAGAGTGTGAGTACATTGTGCAAGTAACTATAGATAATCAGGCCATAAAGTAAAAATTTGCAAAATGGGTGGAGGGTTTGCAATGCCTGAAAGGAAAGAAGAAGATGTGCGTCTGAACGTTCCGAAGGTAAAATCCGTGCATTGGGTCAGAAAGTGATTCCGTTGCACAGGCCTAACTACGTTTTAGAGTTGCCAGCGAAGGGAGAGTGTGCTTTGTTTGTCCTGAGCGGTTGGTTAATTTGTAGCTCATGCTCTACTTAATAGGTTTCTTCATTCTAGGTGGTTGGCGTTTAGTTCAAGTGCTTCTGGCTCGGTGGAAACTTCGGCAGTTGTTCTTGTCTGGAGATGTGGGTCATGTGCTTGAGGTATGGAAGGGTACGAATCAAAGGCCTCTCTATCCAGAAACTACAGAACCGCTTATGAGCGCTACTGCCTATGCTGCTTACGGTTGGCTTGAGGCAGCTCATGCTGCCTTAGAGCGAGCTAGACGTGGTCCTGCTTGGGAAGCGGCTTTTGAGCAGCGTCTCTTTATTGAGACCTTGCTCGATGTTTTTGAAGGAGATCGCTCCTCAGCAATTCGTAAGGCGGAAGCCCTCGAGCATTTGCCGATCGGTTCTACGAATTTGCTTGGACGGAGGCGTATTCTTTCGCTCCGACGGGGGCTAACCGCATTGGCTCGTGCATTTGCGCATTGTAGCTTAAAAACCGATTCAGGCTTACTTGAGCGGGCTGCACATGCTTCACCTCTTGCATACTGGGCTATGCGTTATGCGCGTGCAGTGATTGCAGTAGATCAAGGTGAATCAGAGAAAATCCATACACTTTTAAAAGATGCGCCGGTATGGCCAAAAGAAAGCGTATTTTCTCTTTATCATGAAGAGTTGTTCATCCATGTTGCCACAAGTTAAAGGTGAAGAAGGCACCTTCACTTCCATTCACGATCAACCTTTGGGCGGAATCTCTGTAGGAATCTTTCTCTCACTTGGGAGGCATGCCTGCCCCTCGCGTCCCCTTTGATACATCTTTAATCTCTCTGAATCCAGATCCAGACCGACGTGCGCATATACAATTTGGCAGCATTTGTGCGACGCCGAAGCAAAAAACTACTTTTTTATATCCAATAGCAGTATAAGTCCTAGGATTGGTATCAACATTTAACTTTCCCTCGCGAGGCAGGGGCGGTTTTGGCCGGCAGCGGTGTTGCGCCTCCTCGGCTTTTTTTACTTAGGAGAAAGTCGTCTTCGGTGTTTTCCCACAACCTTCCCGGCTCTGTTCTTTCTTCGTCAAAGCAAAGTCATCCAGCACAAAACGCGCACAGGTTGCGAGAAAAAGTTAAATGTCGATACCAACCTAAAACTAATTGTGATGAAAGCTATGAAATTTACAAAAAAATCGGATTGGATAGTTCTTGCTAATGTTCTGTTATGCGGCTCAGGCTTTTTTCCTTTAAATTCAGCCTATGCGCAGTCAGTTTCGGAGACTACTCCTGGGCTGAATGCTCAGCCGAGTGAATTCAAAGAAGGTAAGAGCAGCGGGCTAAAGGATAGCAATTTGAAACCGACCAAAGGCACTTTGACGAAAAATTCGCAAGGCGTTAAAGGGGCAAAGGGGGCAAAACTACAACCAGTCGCTCGCAGTGCGAAAGGTATCTCAAGTAAAAAATTCCAGAATGTAAAACCAGGAACTGATGAAGCTGCTTCTTCCACAGAAAGTTTAGCTGGAGAAGAAGAGCGCGAATGGGCTGAGCGCGATCGAAAGGTTAATGAAGCAAATACGCTTAAGGGTGGAGTCGGACTTCTGCACACACAACATGCAGAGAGCGGTGCACCCGGACAGTTCAGGACCGGGTTTACATTAAACTATTTTACGGGACAATTCCTTTGCACAACGCAATATCCCTGTGTGAACCCGTCCGGTTCAGACTCTCTTACAAAGGGCAAAACCGACTCCATGGGCGGCAGCTTTTCTCTAGGGGCTACACTTGTAGGAATAGGGGGAGGCGCGTTGGAAGCATATGCTTCATTGCATGCGCTATCGGTCTCGAGCGATGTTAATCGTCCAGCGCTTATTCAGACGCTAGGTGATACAAACCTTGGGGTGAAATTAGGCCTTCCCGTTGTTAAAACCTTACATCTCGGTGTTCTGGGAGAGGTTGAATTTGTAGGAGGTGCAGGCTCACTTGGAACGAGCTGGAAAAGTACCAGTGGGCGGTTAGGTCCTTTGGTCACTGTCGATTTAAGGGAGCTTGCAACCTCAGTTCCTCTGCGTTTAAGCGTTAACGGTCTCTATGTACTTAACAACCGAGGCCAATTGATCAAAGCAACAGAAAAAAATGGACCAATCACCCGGTTTGAGCGGTTTGCGCTTGGTATCCATCGCATCGACCACGTCGATCTGCATGCAGGAGTTGAGGCTCTGTTACTGCAGGAACGCCTTCGACCATTCGTGGAATACAGCATGGCAATTCCAGTAAATCGGCAGAATTATCAATGCACAACAAACAATATCAACAGCGATAAATGCCTAGAGAAAGAGCCTCTTGCGCCGAGTTCGTTGACTATTGGAGGGAGATTTTTCCCTTGGAAGCGAGGACTTAGTCTTACAGCAGCGGCTGATATAGGAATTATGGGAACGAAAACCTTTATTGAAGAGATGGCCCCTGTCTTACCGTGGCAAGCTTTTGTTGGGGCAGGATGGTCTTATGATACACGAGATAGACCACCTCAAGTAAAGGTAGTTGAAAAAAGAGTGGAAGTTAAGCCACCTGCACAAAGCCGCATCCAAGGGTTTGTCCACGAAAAAGATAAACAGGAAGGGATCATTGGCGCTCTTGTGCATTGGGAAAACCATCCCGAACTCACTGCTCTCGCAACGGGCAACGATGGCCGGTTTGTAACTCAGCCTTTGGAAGCAGGGCTCTACCGATTTGCAATTCGGGCCGAGGGATATAAAGAGGGCAGCTGCGAAGCAACAATTACAGAAGAAACCCAAAAAGGCAAAGAAATGGTTTCAGAACCCGTCGCGAGCCACGCAGCGCTAGGAGGAAAGAGCGAGGAATCCAAGAGGATTTTGAGCGAGAACAACCGACGCGATGCGGGGCGCAGCATGGTTCTGAAACCACTTCTAGAGATAGACTGTGCTCTTGAGGCTCTTCCACGAGTAGGGACTGTGCTCGGTAGAGTGGTTGATGCGGTTAACCAAAACCCCGTTGCAGGGGCTAACCTCAAGCTCACTCTATCCAATACAGGAACCAGTGCAGGTGGTGTCGGACAAGAACTAACAGCTGTCTCCGACAACAGAGGTGAATTCCGTTTTGATAACGTTCCTGTGGGGGCGATAACAATTTTAGCAGACGCTCCAGAATATTTAGCTTGGGCTCAACGGAGTGAGGTCAAGGCAAGGCAAGATGCTTTCTTTGATATTCAGGTCCACCAGAAGCCCAAAAAGTCTCTCGTTACGCTAGATGCTAAAGAGATTAAGATCAAACAGCAGATTCTTTTTGCTGTCGATTCCGCGACTATTTTACCAGCTTCTTTCGGATTACTCGAAGAAATTGCTGACGTTTTACATCGCCACCTAGAAATCCAAGGAGTAGAGATCCAAGGTCATACCGACAACACAGGTTCAGCTGAGCACAATAAGCTTTTGAGTGAACAGCGCGCTCAAGCAGTACGCGAATGGCTTATCGCGCACGGGGTCTCATCCGATCGGCTAATGGCAAGGGGTTATGGGCAAGAGAAGCCACTTGTTCCGAATGTAACTCGGAGAAACAAAGCCAAAAACCGACGTGTCCAATTCTTGATCTCAAAGAAGAGTTAAAGAAGGAAAGGCGTTTCTACCCCATATCCCTGTGGGGATCCCAGTACTTACTCCAGGCCATGTCGACATTGATTTACTTCGGAAAGCCGAGCCTTTGTGCTCGGCTTCCCTTGGCTTTGTCGAAACTATGACAGCGTTAGGGCATGGTGATTCTCTCGGGGGTGTGGGAGAAGTTTGCTTGCAAGCTCCCTCCTAGAGCAAACGTCAACAGGATGACACGGCCTTGCGCGGGGAGCGAGCCCCTCTGCGGTGTTGTAGCTTCTTGAAATAGCGCTGCTATTCCTACGTCGCTACGCCTAGCAGCGGAGCCCACCCCCCGCGCAATCCTCGTGTCATCCTGTTGACGTTTGCTCTAAGATCCTGACTTCCTAATCGTTCATGTGAGGCAGAAATCTCTGATTCTTCGAGGACTGGAGCGTAGTGGTGATGTCTGTGAGCCGCGGACTGCAGAAAATCGACGATTACTGTCTACTCGCATAGATTATTGAAGTCAGGTTCTAAGTTTTGATGCCTGCAGCGCGCTACTCCTGTACGCAAGGCACGTTTGGAGGGTTGAGAAGAAATCCCTCATCACTCCTAGAAGACCTTGGAGGAGTCTTCCAACGGCAGATTCTACCCTCATAAAATACTGTAACCCTCAAAGAATCAGCGGTTTCTACCTACGTTGAGCGGTCAGGAAGGAGCCTCTCAAGGGAAGCAAAGAGGGGATGGCCGCCCTTTGTTGTTTCTTCGGTACGAGGATTAGCCTCTTTTTGGCAAGAACGCTGGGTGCCCCCACTCAAAGCAGTGGCTTTCCATGGTCGTTTGCTCTAAATCGATTTGGGAGTCTCTTAGGTCTTCTCTTTATGCTATAGGCACTCTAAAGAGGATAGCAGTATAGACCTATGATTAACACGCACGATCCTTCTTTGATTTTGGGGTGTGATATTCATTCCCTTGAAAGGATTATAGAGCCAATTGTTCATGCTCACGGAGCTGAGCTGTTTGCAGTTGAACTTAAAACAGAACAAGGACAGAGAATTTTGCGTGTGTCTATCGAAAAGCTTGGAAGCACAAAAATGGCCCTTTCCACTAGAGAAGCTTCGGTTAGTTTAGAAATGTGTTCGAAGATTGCTCGCGATCTGAATCTAGCCCTTGATGTGGCCGGGGTTATTCGTTACCGCTATCAACTTGAGGTCAGTACCCCAGGGCTCGAACGCCGTTTGCGGAATGAGAACGATTTTGTTCGGTTTACAGGGCATAAGGTTAAACTCAAACTTCATACCCCCCTACAAGGCCAAAAAGTGTTAGTTGGCCGGCTTGTTTCGTTTTCTGAAAGGAAAATTTTACTTGAAGTTCAAAACCAGTGCTATGAGATAGACTTCTCTGATATTGTCTTGGCTCACTTGTTGTTCGAGGGGGGAGCATTGCCACCTCACTCGAGCACTTTCAAGAGAAAAAAAGTTCAACAAAAGGGGAAAGTTCCAAACCTGTCCAAGGGGGGGAGAGTCGTTTCCCAGTGTTCGATAGGGGGGAAGGGAAGCTCCAAAGGAGCATTCCTTCCCTCCCAACCCTTTGGTATTCTCAAGGCAAATCCAATTCAACAAAAGGAGCGGTAACGATTATCCCTTCGGTTCTCTTCAAGGCAGCGGCAGTTTGCTTTGAAGAGAAAGGAGCTTCCCCTCGTTAGCAATAACAGTGTGGAAGAAATTCCTACGAGGTTCCCCCTAAACCTTCGACTTCTCTAGCAAGAAAAGTTTCAATTAACCGGGAGGCGTCTGCCTCTCTCTCAAAATACTTTTAAGCTTCTAAGGCATACATCAATGGTTACTCTTCGTAGTAGTTCGTCTTTCCCTTCTGCGCTCAACCTGAGTCAGGTAATCGAAATGGTTGCTAAAGACAAAGGGATCCATAGAGAACGGCTTATTCAAACAGTGGAAGAGGCTATTTTAAGAGCAGCGCAAGGTGTGTTCGGAGTTACCCGTGAGCTGGAAGCCCGTTTTAACGAAGTGACAGGTCAAGTAGAGCTATTCCAGTACATGAAAGTCGTTGAGGAGGTTACTGACCCGGATCGGGAGATCAGTCTGGAAGATGCTAGGCGGTGTGGATTGGAAACCGAACTTGGCGAAGAGCTAGGTTTTCAAATTTTCTGGCACCCAGCAGATGCTAAAAAGGCGGAAGAACAAGATCGCGAATACGTCAGTATTCTACGTGTGAAGCAAGCGCTTACAACGTTTGGCCGAATTGCTGCGCAAACGGCTAAACAAGTCCTTCTCCAAAGAGTACGCGATGAAGAACGAGAACTTGTTTTTAGCGAATTCAAGGATAAAAGAGGCGAATTGATCCGAGGGGTCATTCGTCGATTCGAGAAAGGTAACCATATCATTGTTGATCTTGGTCGCACAGAAGGTATTTTGCCAGCACGTGAGCAAGTACCACGAGAGTCTTACCGGACAGGAGAACGGATCATCGCGGTGCTCAAAGAGATCGATCGAAATGCACGGGGACCTCAAGTTATTCTAAGCCGCACTGATCCAAAGTTGGTGGAAAAGCTTTTTGAAGCAGAAGTACCTGAGATTGACGAAGGGATAGTCAAAATAATGGGCTGCTCTCGTGATCCTGGGTCACGTTCAAAAATTGCTGTGGCAAGCCGCAATGCCGACGTTGATCCGGTAGGAGCATGTGTTGGCATGAAGGGAGGGCGTGTTCAAGCCGTCGTGCAGGAACTTCGTGGTGAAAAGATAGACATCGTCCCTTACGACCATGATCCAGCGCGCTTTGTATGCGCTGCAATCCAGCCTGCTGAGACCAGTAAAGTAATTGTTAATGAAGCAGAAAAGAGGATGGAACTCATTGTCCCTGACGATAAGCTTTCCCTTGCAATTGGTCGAAAAGGTCAAAACGTTAGGCTCGCTTCTCAACTTACGAACTGGAAGCTCGATGTAATTAGCGAAACGAAATTTAAGCAGCTCGAAGAAGAATCAATCTCTGCTCTGCAGCAGATTGAAGGGATAGAAGAAAATTTGGCGCGCTCTCTGTATCGTCTAGGCTTCCGTGCCCTTGAAGAGATTGCTGAGGCAAGTGAAAAGGAGCTTGCAGCTATTCCCGAATTGGAGTCAGTTGTCGATGCAAAGCAGTTAAAAGAACGCGCAGAGTATGCGATGGAAAGGTTAAGGCAAGAGAGGATTCAGGAGTTTTCAGGGCGAACTGAACCTCTTACGGGGCGTGAACGCTTCCTCCTTGTACGAGGGCTTGGAGAGCGTACGGTGTGTCTCTTGGAGGAAGCCGGTTATCGAACTGTAGAAGAGATTCACCGTGAGGATGAAAAAAAACTCGCTGAAAAGTCAGGTATAGGGCTCAAAAAAGCCCAACTTATTAAACAAGGCATCAGTGAACTTTTAAAAGATAAATTAGGAGGCTTCCAAAAGGCCACAGAAACTACTATCAAACAAGAGCTCATCTCATAAACAATGAACACGTTGGTGTATCCGCGAAGAAGGCCCGTCTGCGTTGTTGCTCTTCCTCGGTCATTGACAACCAAGGAAAATTGGCGTTTGGGGGAACCTCCTCTGTTCACGAGGAGGGGGGAATTGCATGCAAGTTCTCTCAACTCCCCATCTGGGGGTTGCTATAGCTTCATCGTCGCGTTTTGCAGTCAGGCCTTCTCCACCGAGCCCCTTTCGCTGCGAATCTATGAGATGAGTTCATGAAGGAAGTGGGAAACTAACTTCAAAGTTCACTCAGCTTAACCAGAGGCTAAAGGGAAAATTTCAAAGGAATTTTCACCCAATAGGATATTTGCTGACGGTTCGCGGACCGCAGCATTTACTTTTAGGAGAGTCTCTAGAACAGGTCTCAAAAACCGTTACGAGCCAAAGGAGGCTAGACGGACGATGGAAGTCATTTCCGTGTAGGGAGAACCTCCCTGCGGGAGTTCCCTCCCACGTCCCTGGCCTCAGGATTTTGACGGAGGACACCCGACGCGTTGGGGGGCGCAGTAGGTTTGTGAAACCAGTTCTAAGAAACCTTCTTCCTGATCATTCGGATGAGGCAGAAACTGCTGATCCTTCGAGAACCGCAATTTCGTTCTCTCGGTACGTAAATAGCGGTCCGTAGGCATCACGCCTTGCGGGGTAGCTTGCAAGCAAGCTACCCCCGATCAGCAGTTTAGGTTCGCCTGAGTAGATCAGGAAGGCAGGTTTTAAGGAGTCTATCCGTGTTTTTTCTGTCCGTAATTGCCGATGCGAAGTTCGCCTCCTTACCTTTGGTTTCGCTTTGGAAAAAACTTGGTGGGCAAGACGGACTAGAAGCTAGCTTAGAAAAGCTACTTCAGTTTCGGAGGTTTGATGAATAAAATGCGTATATACGAGGTAGCAAAGCAGCTTAACCTCGAACCGAAAGCAGTGGTTTCTTTATGTCAGTCCCTCGGGATGAGCCAAGTACGAAATCATATGAGTTCTGTTGAGGTTGATGCGGTAGAGCGGCTCAAAGCACATCTGGAAAAGAAAACGGTGCAACAGGATGCCTTTGAACGTATTCGTCCTACTGTTATTAAGCGGCGTGCTGCTGTTAAGAGTGACAAGGAAGAAGTCGCTGTTGCTCAGCATCCTCCAAAAGCTTCTGTTGATGCTGTTCCAAACTCGGTGAAACCAGAAGGAGTTTCCGGATTGGTTCAGCAGCAGCCAGCGGTAATTCTTACTGCGCCTTCTCCTGTACGTGAGGACGTTAAGGAAACCCACAAAGCAGATAAGGTAGGTGAGCCGGCTAAATTACTTGAAGTGCAGCAAAGTGAACAGCCGCTTAGTGAGCAAGAAGCTGCGCCAAGTAGCGAGAAAAAAGAGTACGAATCGAATTTGACGGCTCTCCGGGTAAAGTCTACCAAAGAGGAGGAAAGGGCAGGAGAAGGAAGGCAAGAAACAACCAGAGTACAGGAAAAATCCACAGAGGGGTTTGACCAAACGCAGCAGCTTTCTTCCAAGGAAACGGATGTAACCAAAAACCGAGCTGATCTTCCTTTACCCTTAAGTACTCCTAAAAAAGGCATTGAGTACTGGGCCGGTCGCCCAGGGGTTCCTATGCCGCCCCCTCCAACGAGCTCATCTTCTGGAGGTTTTTCAAATGGAGAACGTATGAGTCCGCGGCGTGTTCAGTATGAGACACGTGCAGCAGGAACAGGAAGTGCAGTGCGGCGCGATGTACGGACCGGCTCTCCTGTACGGGGGGGAGCAGGATTGCGCACCGGCTCCACTATGCGGCGTGGAAGTGCAGTACCCAGTCGCAAGACAAGCGTAATTTCTACCAAGGAGATGAGCGAACATAAGAAGGTCATTCGTATTGAAGGGAATATCACCCTGCAAGGGATGGCGAGCAAATTGTCGCTTAAATCCACGGAGCTTCTCATGAAGCTCCTCTCCATGGGAATGACAGGGATCCATATCAACACAACGCTCGATGCAGACATAGCCAAGTTACTTGCGTCGGAATTTGGGTGGGAAGTTGAAGATGTTGCGGAAACCGAAGAGCAGAGCCTTGCTGTTGCGCGGGGCGAAATGCGTGAAAAGGGGATAAAGGAGCAAAGTGAAGAGCTTGTTCACCGCGCACCCGTTGTGACTATTATGGGTCACGTAGACCATGGGAAAACAAGTTTACTCGATCGCATTCGCAAATCGAATGTAGCCGCAGGCGAAGCGGGTGGAATCACGCAACACGTTGGAGCTTACAAGGTAAACACACATCATGGTGCGGTTGTGCTCCTCGATACACCAGGGCATGAAGCGTTTACACAAATGCGTGCGCGTGGTGCGCAAGTGACGGATATCGTTGTTCTGGTCGTTGCCGCTGACGATGGGGTTATGCCCCAGACCAAAGAAGCGATAAGCCATGCGCAAGCTGCCAAAGTCCCCATTTTGGTGGCTGTTAACAAAGTCGATAAAGCTGGAGCTGACCCAGAGCGTATCAAACGACAACTTATGGAAGTAGGGCTTCAAGCCGAAGAATGGGGAGGCGATACGATTTTCGTCAACGTCTCTGCGCACACGGGTCAAGGGGTTGAGCAGTTGCTCGATATGCTTGCTCTGCAAGCTGAAGTGCTTGAACTTAAAGCCAATCCAAAGGAAGCAGCCAGCGCTACCGTACTTGAAGCACTCCTCGACCGAGGTCGTGGACCGGTTGCGCGCGTTCTGGTGCAGCAAGGAACGCTGAAAGTAGGAGATTTCGTTTTGGCAGGCCCTGGTTTTGGCAAGATTCGAGCAATGACCAACGAGCAGGGTAAATATGTGGTCGAAGCAGGGCCTTCCACTCCAGTGGAGCTCCTTGGCCTTTCGGATTTACCAAGTGCGGGTGACTTGCTCTACACGGTTAAGGATTCGAAAAAAGCTCAAGAAATTGCTGAGAGTCGCAAGGGTAAAAAATCGCTCGGCCTTATTCCAAGTACAGCCAAAGTCTCCCTTGAAGAGATCTCAAAACGCATTGCTGATGCAGACCAAAAAGAGCTCCGAGTCATTGTAAAGGGCGATGTGCAAGGCTCCGTAGAAGCTATTGCTGACGCACTGTCAAAACTGAGCAGTGAGAAGGTAAGGCTTTCGGTCGTTTATGCAGGTGTAGGGGCGATCACCGAAGGGGATGTCAATCTGGCTGTAGCGACCAAAGCGATCATCGTTGGTTTCCATGTACGCCCTGCAGGCAAAGCCTCAAGCTTGGCTGAGGAAAATCGGATTGAGATCCGACTTTACTCAATTATTTACAATGTGATTGATGAACTGCGGGCTGCTATGGAAGGTCTGTTGCCTCCAACGTTGGTCGAGCAAGAAATCGGAAAAGCCGAAGTCAGGCAATGCTTTACGATTAAGAACGAAGTCGTTGCAGGTTGCTATGTGCTTGAAGGAGAGATAAAGCGCTCAGCTAAGGTGCGCGTTGTTCGCGGAAGCGAGATGCTTTGGGATGGGAAAATAAGCGCATTGAAACGCTTTAAAGACGATGTTAAAAGCGTTCAAGGGGGGTTTGAATGCGGCATAAGTTTCGAAGGATTCAATGGCATTCAAGAAAAAGATATTGTTGCATGCTATGAAATTCAGGAAGTCAAGCAAAAGCTTTAAATTACGGTGGAGGAGTAGTCACCAATTCCCCTCCACACCTCTCCAAAGCAAATACAACTTCATACAAATTTGAGGAAGGATTGACGCCATTTCCTATCAATAACAGTTGAGAAGAAGCTCCAAAGGGGCTCTTTCTCAAGCCGTTTAGCTCCCTGTACGAACCAACCAAGGGAGGGAAGAGCGGCCCCCTCTCCTCCTGCTATCCCTCCTCAACCAAAGGCTCGTTAAGTTTTAAAAAACCTATTTGTTACGGTTGGGAAGGCTCCAGCTTTTTAGCGCTCAATCAATCCAAAGGCCGAGGAAGTAACTCAAGCCTACTAAGAATTTTATGACAGTTGGGGTTTTGGTTTTGACTTTTTTTATTCCGCACGCGCAATCACTTAAGGAAAAACGCAGCGTGATTCGAAGTTTTCGCGAGCGCGTGTGAGGCCAATGGGGTGTTTCTATAGCCGAGGTTGGTTACCAAGATCACGTGCAGCGGGATCTTTTTGGCGTAAGCGCTGTTTCAACGGATAGGCGTGTCTGCCAAGCACTACTTGAAAAGATAGCAGGCGTGGCAAGCTGTCAAAAAGATGCACTCTTAACGGATCGAAAAATGGAGTTAATTCCTATCGGGGATGAATTGTTTAGGAGAAGTGATGCGAACTGAAGGTAGACGAGCCGTGCGCGTCGCAGAGCGATTTCGTGAAGAGCTTGCTTGGCTTCTTTTGCAGGAGCTGCGTGATCCAAGGATGGCTGGCCTCATTATTACAGGCGCTGTTGTTCAGCCGGATCTCAAGAGCGTGAAAGTGTACGTGCGACGAATGGATCAGAATGCGAGCGAAGAGAATCGCGATGCAACGCATAAGGAGATGCTGTCTGCACTCAAAGGAGCTTCTGGCCTTTTGCGACGCGAACTAGGACAACGCTTACGCTTGCGCTATGCGCCAGAACTGCATTTTTTCTACGACGACGGAGTTGAAAAACAAATGCGCATCGAGCGGCTTCTAGCAGAAGACCTGTAAACCCGGGTGTTGATGCATCATATCCGCTTTAGTCGTGTTGGCCGAAAAGGATCCGGGGAGCGATATTCGACAAGTTGGTTATCGATAGTCCAGACATAAATCCGATTCCCTCTGCAAAAGTAATTCTTGATGATCAAATCTTCTCCAATAGGCACAACGGCATTCACTTTGTTCCATGCATAGAGGTTGATGGTCCCATCAGGCCTATGTTCTACAAGAAGTTCGTCTTCTCCTCGAAGCTCAAACCGCTTGTACTCCTTTTTTGAAAAACTACGGATTTTCTCAGGATAGCCTTTAACCCCTATTCCCCAGATCTCGATGGTGTTGCCAAAGGTTAAAACAAGGAAGTTTCCATCTGTTTCCTTAGGCATTCTTGGAAATTGCGAATTCAAAGAATCGAAGGGAATAAATTCCGAATTAGGGTCTGTTCTCCAAAAGGCCAATTTATATCTAGAAGAGAGTTTAACAAGAAAATGCGAAGGAGACGCACCCCTATCTCGACGTCCACCGAGTATTTGTGCCTTGTTGACCACCACCTTCTCCTGCATCGACTGTTTATCATCGACGTGCTCCATTTCATTCGTTTCTCGGTTGTAATAAAAGCGAACACGCTCATTGGTTTTGGTAAGAAGTACAACCGAAGCGTCCTTCTCATCCGTAGAGAAAATTTCTACGAAATGGGTTTCTGAATAAGTCGAAGGGATAGATACTTTGCCAGCAGTCAAGGGACCTTTCTTACCCCAATGCCAGCAGTGAAAGGTCCCGTCCTCGAGCAGTACATAAGTGAACTTTCCAGTGCTAGTCCATTCCTGCACAGCGGGCTCTTGGAAGAGCTCATTGTTGGGATAAAGCGCGCGCAGGTTTTTGTAATTTTCTGGATTGATACCCTTCGGGATCGATTTTTTTATCCATGGGTAAGCCAAATTTTTCATGGCTTTGCTTGTGTAAGCCAGGTTGATCAACGTCCCTACGTCAACAACTTGTCTTACTATGTGCTCCTTCAGCTCGGGGGGTAGAGCTTCGGAATCTTCTTCTCCCATCGGGATTTCATCTGCTTCTGCGTGGCCTTGCAGCTCGAATCTATGTTCCTTTAAGTCAAGAGCCGGCTGTGCTTTCTCCGGTACACCGGCTTCGCCCTGTGTATGCAATTCTCTTTGAGCATACTCCGCATTTCGCTCGAGATTCCCTTCTTCCTCTGTGGCGATTCCCCCGCTGCATCCAATCAACACCGCAGTCAGAAGTCTCCATCCAAATGCAAAAGGGTTGCGCAGCGTTTGCGTTGTCTGCTTACGCTTATTCGGCTTTTGTATGAGGTCTATGTGAGCTCGCTCTAAGGGAAAATGCTCTGAGTTCGTCCAAACTGATTCAGGTAGTCGATGAACCAACATAATTACCTCCTTGCTAAATGCAGATGATGTTCGGCTGTAGTGTTATGTAACGCCCAACAGTGAACTTAAGCAGCTGATCAGCGAGGTCAAGAAGGTGTAAGGTGAATTTTATGGAAAATCCTCTTTTTCAAACCAAGCGCACAGTTCGTTTTCAAGACATCGATGCAGCGGGGATCATCTTCTTTCCGCGTGTGCTCGAGTACTTCAGCGATGCGTACGTTGAATGGCTCGGAGTGAGAGGACTTCCTTTGCCCCGCATGCTCGCTTTAGGCGTTTATGGCCTACCGATTGTGCACGCTGAAGCGGATTACCGATCCCCTATGCGTTTTGGTGATCGCATTTCCGTGCAAATTGAACAGGTTGAATTGGGCAGTACTTCTCTTTCGGTTATGTATCGCATTGTGTCCGAAGAAGACCCTGCTCACACACTGGCAGTAGGCAAAACCGTGCATGTATGCGTGAGTCAAAAAACCTTTCGTCCCGAGCCCCTTCTCGAAGAACTCCGCGCAGCACTCAGCGCCCACGTTGATTGAACAAGAGCGAACCGATTTCCCAAAGAAACGCGCATTAGAGCAAACGTCCATTGAATGAAGCGAAACGATCCTCCCTTGCAGGTATAAACGTTTGCTCTAGAATTGGTCTGAAAAATCCGATCGAGGGGCGCGGAGTGCGGTGGAGGCTCGGCTGCTCTTTGCTTTGACAAAGGAAGAGCAGAGCCCGAGTGGCCAAGGGGTTTTTGGGGAAAGCTGTTGCTTTCCCTCAAGTGTGATCGACAGGGGAAGCGCCGAAGGCGACTTCCCCTTAACGGGGAATGCCGAGGAGGAAGCAACACCGCAGACGAGCCTACTGCTGCCCCCGCCCTGACGCATCGGTGTTTTTCCGATGAGCTCTAGTTAACAGCCCCCTTTCCTGGGTCAGCAAGTCGTAAAGTGACTCCTCACTTAACGAAGTATGTTATCCCCCTTAAAGCGGAGCAAGACTGGGCTGTTATCCTCTTTAATCCCCCAACATAAGGGTCCTTTGGCTACCACCTGCTTGAAGTCATAGCGTTCCAATTTTTCTGTACTGTTTTCCATAAGATTTTTCCACTTCCACTCGTGCTTGTCGTTGATCCGCCATTTCTTTACGAAGCCCACTCCTCCATCCTCCTTGTATCCTACGACGACATTACCTTGTATATCCAAAAATGAAAAATCAACTTCCGAGAATATGTCAGCTTGGAATGAGTTAAAGTTGAGGGCAACTGTTTTGTCGGGTTGATGCACTACAACAAACACCCCTTTTTCTTCAATACGCGCTTCTGGAAACCGTTTGTAATTGTGGAGGTCTTTGTCGGAGCCTTCATCAAACCAGTCGTTTAGGGCGTAGATTTCTTGAGTGCCATTAGCTTTTTCAACGACCAGCAGGAAATCATTGTTGGTGAGCCACCATCGATCTCCTTCTTTGAGAGCAAAATTTAACCCCTGAGCTCTTTTTAACTCACGGTTGTGGTTGATGTAGTATGGCGCTAGAATACCGTTCTCTTCGATCACAAGGATTATATGTGCGTCGGGTAAGTTACTCAAGCTGATATCCTCTCTAAATCGAGAAGCGCCAGGTAGTTGTATGCCTGCCGATTCCACTAAGGAAAGGTTGCCTGTATTTTTATCTAGTTCCAGAAACTGAAGTTTGCCCTTGTACTCTGCGATCACACCAGAGACCCAGCGGTAGAAGTTTGTCCCCTTTGGAAAGAAGTTATTCGGAGAATTCCAATTGTAGCTCTTTGGAGATCTTTCCTTCTTGTTTGTAGGTTTAAATTTTTTCAAAATTTGTACACCATCGGGTGTGTCCACGGTAAAAAATTCAAGGTCTTTTGCCCCCGTGAGCAGGCTTACACTCTCGATCTTGCTGATTATTAGGTTTTTAGTTTTTTCTGGTTTAACTTTCGGGTCCCTCTCAAGGCGAGGATCAGGAGCATCAACAAAGTACAAGGACAAATCACCCTGTTTTGTCAAAACTACAAGCCAACTACCTCTAGAGTTGAAAGATATCCCCTCCTTAAAACTCATAACCTTAGCAATTTCTTCTAGCTTTACCATGGGAGGAGGGTCCACGGGGTCTCCTGTAACGTACGCAATGGAGAGACTTCCGTCTTCAAACAGCGCATATGAGGAGTGGCCATGTGCACCTGACTGGATCAACTCTCGCTTTTCGCTCTTTTTTTCTACATTGCTGTTGTTGCTTTCTAGGTTGAGTTGGTTTTCAGAGAAGTCGATGCTAGTATTCGTGGTTTCCTCGATGTTTTCTGCACTACCGTCGCTCTGCACGTGCAGTGCCCCTTGGTTCGGCAGGATCGAGTCAACGTTACCTTCTTGCACTGGGTTGCTCCCTGGGCCGCATCCGAGAAAGAGCGCGGTCAACAGGCTCAAGCCAGGGAGAAAGCCAGCGCGTGTAAAGCGCGGCCTTGATTCTGTCCGCCTGCTGCTCGCTTTGGGCATCACCCCTGTGCTTATCTGCTCGAAGGGGGTGTGTGCGGTGGATGCTATAAACTGATGAAACATAGTTACCTCCCTAGTTGGCGCTTGGTTGTGGTCAATTTGGGTTTGTGCCTTTGGAAACCAAAGGCATTCGATCTTCTTTTAAGCACTCGATCAGCCTTGTCAAGCGAACTGCACCAGGAAAATGAACAGGTTTTTGCAGACTTGGAGCTCAGCCTTCTCCCTTGTCTCGTTCTCAAAATGCGAAACGACCTAGAAGTTGTTTTCACACTCGCTCGGGTGAGGCAGAAAGGGCTGATTCTTCGAGAACTGCAGCGGAACGTACTCGGTACGTGAGCAGCGGACCGCAGAAAATCGGCACTTTATGATCAGCCGAGTAGAGTGTGAAAACAACCTCTAGCGCCAACGTTGAGGGAGAGAAGCGAAGAGATTGCCACTTACGGAGTGCCTCATCAGCAGAACGCTGGATTTGCGGGGCACCGGCTGCTGGCTTCTTCACGCACTATCAAGCAGAATCAGAGCCGGTGCACGGTGGGGGGGGTACCAAATCACTGAGAATTTGTCCTGCAGTGTGTTCAGGCAAGGGCGCTAAAATTCCTCTTTCTTCCACGGACGAAGCTCGTTCTTAAAAAGCTCGAACGCACTTTTGCGATTAAGTTTGCCGTTTGAAAGCAAAGGGAGCTCACTTACAAAAGCGATCAGCCTTGGTTGCTTGTGCTTGGCAAGCCGCGATGTCATTTGTTCAAACAAATTGCTCTCGTTGAATTGGTTAGACGAGGGAACAATCAACGCAGCAACAAGCGCTCCCCATGTTTCATCGGGGACACCGAACACGAGTGCGGCTGAAACACCCGGGAAGGTTTCAAGCACTTGCTCAACCTCTGCGGGATAGACGTTTTCACCACCGGTGACAATGAGATCGGTTCGACGGGCGTGCACATGCAATCTACCTTGCTTATCAAGCATCCCTAAATCACCTGTGTCAAACCAAGCTGAACTAAGGGGTGAAGCGCCAAGGTAACCGGTCATGAGCGTTAGGCCTCGAATGCGAATGCGTCCTACTTGGCCTGTGGGAATAGGTTCGTTTGCTTCGTTTGCAATGAAGAGCTCTATCCCAGGAAGCACTTTTCCTGAACCTGGTTCTGCAGCTGGTGGATACTGCGGATGCTGGGCAGTTACCTGCGAACACGCTTCCGTGAGACCGTACGTTGCAAGCGCTTGCACAGAGCGCTCACTGCATTCTTTTAGAAGGTCAAGGGAGATAGAGGCTCCACCGATCAGCACCGCACGCAACCTTGCAAGCACGTTGGTGCGGTCGCACTCAAGCAGGGCTTTGAGCATGGTCGGTACAACTGAAAGCAAGGTGACTTGTTCGCGTGCAAGGGTGTTCAACACGGCATCTGGATCAAAGCGCGGCTCGAGCACAACGCATTTCCGTGCCATCAAGCAGCGAACCGCTATCGATAAGCCACCGATATGGCAAAGTGGAAGGCAGAGCAGCCAGCGATCATTGGTTCGCCATCCAAGGTTCCTTTCATTTGCCCATGCGCTTGCTAAAAAGGATGCGCGGGAAAGGATAGCACCCTTGGGTTTTCCGGTTGTGCCGGATGTGTAAAGAATAGCCAACGCTGCATCGCGTGCAGGCTTTGCTGGAAGAATTGCAAGCAATGGGTTGTTTTGTTTGACCAGCGTGCCGAGGTCGTCGTCGCAAAAAACATGAGCTGGTTCAGCATCCGCAAGCAGAGTCTGTACTTCGGTGGATGTCAAGCGGGGGTGGATCGGAACAAAGGGGATGCCTTGTTCCATGCAAGCGTACAGCATGAGCAGCGTTTCCACCCGATTGGTCGCTTGCAAAGCGATGCGTTGTCCGGATGAAATGGGAAGGCCTGCTAGTGTATTCAAGGCGGGTCGCATGCGTTCAGCCAGTTCTGCAAAAGGAAAGCGCTTTCCTTCTGCAATCAAGGCAAGTTGATCAGGTGCTTCTTGCGCAGCTGCAAGAAGACTCAATTCGAGCGAGGTCTGTAGAGTTTTAGGATCCATGGCGCAGTTGCATCCGAGATAGTCGTGTGGGTCGGCTGAAGCCAGGCCTCACTGTTTTTAATCCCAAGCCCCTTCAATCCCGAGGGGGTGATCAACCCCGGTTGAACAAGCTGAGGGAGCTGAATGCCTGGCCAAGTCGTGAGCCCATGGTGGGGGAAAAGACCACAAGCAAGCGGAGGCTCTGGAAGAGAGAGTGCGAGCTCACATGCAGCTGCAAGCGCAATTGGGCCATCCACAAGATGTGTGATGACAACGCCCAGACCGCGCGCTTGTGCAGCAAGGGCAAGTTTTCTTCCCACAAGCAGACCTCCCACAAGCGCAGGTTTGATCACAAAAACAGAGCATTTCGATTCATCGAGCAAGGGTTGAACAAGCTCAGGAAAGGCAAGTGCTTGATCAGCTGCCCAGGGGACAGCGCAGCGGCCGAGGTGAACGAGCGCTTTTTCATGTACGGGATCTTCGACAAATTCCGGCTTAAGGTATGCGCACGCTTTTAACTTTTCTAGAGCTTCGGATAGAGTCCATGCACCGTTTGCATCGAGACGCAACATTATAGGTACTTTAGTAGCACGGAGTAGCGCTTCAAGTGCCTTGATTTCCTGTTCAAAAGGGATCTCTTTTGCGCCAACTTTGACTTTGATGGTCCGAAGCCCACGGCCTATCAGGGCTTGCAGCTGCGCTGCCCACGTTTCGGGCGGAGACGTGGGGATCACTCCGCTCAGTTCGATGCACTTCTGAACCTCACCATGTGCGAGGCATTCCGCTACACAGCACCCGCGGCGCTGGCCAATCAGATCGAGCAACGCTGTTTCCAAAGCAAACTGTGCTGCAGGCGTTTGTTGAAAAGAAGCCGAATGCAGAGCGTACGAAATCGAAACATCGACCCTTTGGTCCACATCAAGCTGAGGAAGCCGCGTGTGAATGTTCCTCAAAGCCTCCACGCAATCTTCCAACGTGTCCGGAGAAAATCCGGGTAAAGGAGCAGCTTCACCAAGCCCAATGCGTCCTGCATCATCTTCAAGTTTCAGCAAAAGGCCTTGCCGAGTTGCCCACTGCCTTGTGCGGTTTGCAAAGAAAGGTTCTTTCCCCCCGCTCGAATAAAAAAACAAAGTGGAATTTACAACGCGCACGACTTTGATTGACCTAATCCAATTGCAAACAGAACTCCAAACTGAAGGCAAAGTTGAGCGGTTCTGACAAGCACTTGGTTGAGCGCAGCTCCTTTCTCGTTGGCAAGGGCCTGAGCGAGCTTCCAGGCTTTTGGCGCGGTAAGATAAGGGAGCAAAATCCACATGCTTGCTTGATGCACAACCAGCAATGCAAGGGGGATAAGGTAGGCTACAGCGAGCAAAACCCTGTACTCCGCAATGCCGAACTGCCTTCCAAAACGGACAACCAAAGTGCGCTTGCCTGCGCGCGTATCGGTTTCGCAATCGCGCACGTTGTTCACTACGAGCACGGCTGTAGCAAGAGCGCCCACAGGCAGCGATGCAGCGTAAGCTAAAAAGGGGACGCTACCTGTTTCAACCCATACAGTACCGCATACTGCAACACCTCCAAAGAACAGAAGTACACACACATCGCCGAGGCCGTTGTAGCCCAGGGGCCAAGGACCTGCGGTGTATGCGATGCCCGCGGCGATCGACAGTACTCCAAGGACAACCACGGGATATCCAGACACTGCGGTCAAATAGATCCCGGATACGATTGCAAAAGCAAAGGCGATGACCATTCCGGTGAGCACTTGGCGTTCAGTGAGCAAACCAGCTTGTGTGACGCGCAAAGGCCCAAGCCGCTCTTGGGTATCTGCCCCTTTTTTATGATCAAATACATCGTTGGCCAGATTGGTCCCGATCTGGATCAAAAGCGCGCTTGCAAGCGCTGCTAAGGCAGGACCAACAGGTAAACTGTGCTGCGCAAAGGCAATGGCACTACCAACAAGCACAGGCATAAAACTAAGACCGAGCGTGGCAGGGCGAAAGGCAAGCATCCATGCTCTGAATGAGCCCGGCTGGAGTACTCGAAAATCGACAGAACGGGGAGTGAGGGGTGTTGACATCGCTTGGCTCGTAGCCCAACGGACAGTTGATTTTGAATAAAACGAATAGCGCTCGGGTTCAAGGCTGACTATACAAAAAATAAGCATGCTTCAGCATTCCTGAAGCACTGCGTTGCCAACCTAAGAAACTGTCTTCCTAATCTACTCGGTTGGCCATAAAGCGCCGCCGGGGAGCTTGCAAGCAAGCTCCCCAAAACGGGGTGCCTGAGGTTCACTCCTCACGTACTTCGTACGCTGCGGTGCGGTCCTCGAAGAATCAGCCCTTTCTGGCTTAGCCAAGCGACGAGGAAGGCAGTTTCTAGAAGTGGTCTCAAAAATCGTAACGAGCCGCCGGAGAAATCCTCAGGATTTTGACGGAGGACAACCGACGCATCCGGTGGCGCAGTCGATTTTTGAGACCACTTCTGAAGAAAGGAGTTAAAGAATGAACACTTGCTTTGACATACCCCTATTTTCTCGCAAACAACTCGGGCTGCTAACACTGGGCTTCGCGCTGTTCGGGTGTTCGGGTGCAGATTCCCCTTCATCCGACGAATCGCTTGGAACCACACGCCAAGCTGTCCGTGTGTTCGATGACGGAGGTAAGGAGGTAGACCAGCCGGACAATGCCACCAAAGTAGTCCTTAACCAAAGGATTGGCAGGAGCTCACAGGTGAGAAAATAAACGGACTGCAAAACTACAGCAACGTGCGCGTATTCGAAGTTGAGGAAGAGGGTAGGCAAACAGAGAGTCTTACCTTAACTGACCAAGACATCCTTACGCTGATCAGTAATTTCCCTCAGTTGGAAGAGCTTCATCTAAGGTTTGCTCCGAACGCATTAACCCCTAAACTCACTGAGGCACTGAACTCGTGGAATTTTAACAATCCACAAAAATTAAAAACAGTGAGCCTTGGAGGACAGCGTTGGGAAAAGCCAAACAAGGGCATGGGACCTTTCCCAGGAGAGAACCTCAGCTTTCCTACAAGCGACATGCTTGTTCAGAACGAGCATCTCTATGTAGTTAAGGTAACTGACCCTATGATTATGGAAAACCTAACAGTTATTCCATTGGATCCCCCTGCCGATCCACTGTATGGGCTTGACCCACGCAAAGTTGTGCAAGTTGACTTTGACACCAAAGAAGGGAAGAGGATATGCGCGATCCTGGAAGAGGGCGACATCGAATGCAGAGGACCTGATTCATGGAAAGGGAAAGGGGCCCGGAACATACAAAAAGGCGATACTGGTAAACGCCTACATAGTCCGGACGCTTGATAAAGAAGGAAACATAAGCATGCACAGAGAGAGGCAAGCTTCGACGCTTGAGGAAACTTCCATCAACGACCTGGTGAGGACAGGTGACGGCGGTTGGCTGTTGTTGACTAACTCGGGAGAACTCATCCAGCGCCTGTCCCCGGCGATACAGGAACAGGAAGTGAAGGAACGGGAAACCTTGTCCAACGATATCAAGCTTATGACAGCCAGCCCAGACGGCAAGTACACGGCTTTTGTCAAAGGCAATGGAGTATTTGCAGGGCGCTACAACAAGCAGGATAACGTATGGCAATCTCCTCCGAAAGGGAAAGAGCCATGGTTGGGTTCGAACAGGCCTCAGCAGATCGGTATTGATAACCAGGGTACGGTCTACGTGCTTGTCGAAGACCCATCCACCAACACGCTTACCGTGAGGTATGCTTCAACAATTAGTAGTGGCGACAGCTTCGAGTACCCTAAAGATTGCGTTCAACTGATAGATAGAATTGGAGACCCTTATGCCAAGCTGAGCATTGGCTCCAATTTCTTTGTAGCTTCCAGAAAGAGCGGTGGATTGGCAGCAGCGGGCGGAAACGAAAATGGCCAACTGTTGGTACCCGACGGCGCTTTCACGAAGGTACTGGTAGTCAAGGATACGGTGTACGGGGTTCGAACGAATGGAACAGTGGTGAGCGGGGGAAAAGGGGGGGGGTAGTTACAAACCCAAAGATACGTATACACTTACCCTCGCAGGGCCCAAGGCCCCGTTCCTGTATCGCGCAGATAGAATCACGATTTTCAACTTTGATCCAAAGCATGGCTTTGATCCAAGCTCGTTCCCAACCATCAATGGGTGGGCGAAGGAGCAGAAGATCCAAATCAAAAACCTCGTGTATACGCCGGAGAGCTATCCTGAGTTCTTTGCCCTTTCTAATAAGGAGAAAATACACATACCCAAGGGCAGTGAGAATAAGCAGGAAGACATATTTGCTCTTCTTGAGGAATCGAAGAAGCCGGTTAAGCGTATTTACGGAGGTTTTTCTCACATCAGTAAGCTGACTCAAGAAGGTAAGCTTACAATTCTTTATCGTAAGGCCAACGTCCAAGAACAAAAAGACAAGAAGGCCCTTTCGTCTACTTGTTGCACCTGGTCCTGGTCCGAAAATGAGTCCCCCAAAGAAGGGTCCTATGTTCAAATCGCATCCATAAAGAGCTCGTACTACCGAGAATTTTCCTTCTTTCTCCGTAACGATGGCACCTTGTTTTTTCATCTCACGGATGTAGAGGTCTACGGTGACACTCCTTTCATCCCGTTCTCTTCCGAAGAAACACGTTTTCGAAAGGTTGCAGTTCATAACGTAAACGGATGGCCGGTGGTGGCCGGTGCTGGGTTTTCCAGCGGGATTACACTTTGGCAGTGGAAGTACATGAAGTGGGTTCAGATAGGCTCTCTATCCGATGGAAAAATCTACAAAGATGTCACGGTCAACGAGCGTTACCTATGCGCTCTGGATGAGCAAGGCGTGCCTTTCTGCTGGGACCTCAAATGGAATGAAGACGAGACCGTTACCTTAGAATCACATCCCTTAACCGAGCTGAAATAAACAGCTTGTAGCGTTTTCAAGCGTTTCTACACACCAAAGCCTGCTGGCAAGCCAGCAGGCTTTTTTTATGCCTGCGGGATGTTGCTCGCACGAGCGATATGGCTGCTGCTTTAAGGCAGCCGCCGGAATTTTCTAAAATTGGGTTTGCGCTTTTCAAGAAAGGCGTTTTTCCCTTCTTTCCCCTCTTCGGTCAAGTAATAGAGAAGGGTCGCATTGCCTGCGAGCTCTTGCAGTCCAGCTTGGCCGTCGCAGTCCGCGTTCAATGCTGCTTTGAGGCAGCGCAGGGCAATCGGGCTGTTTTGCAAAATCTCCCTGCACCAGGTGATCGTCTCGCTTTCCAGGTCAGCAAGAGGGACTACAGCGTTGACAAGCCCCATGGAAAGCGCTTGCTGCGCATCGTACTGACGGCACAAGAACCAGATTTCACGTGCTTTTTTCTGGCCTACGATGCGGGCTAAATAAGCAGCTCCGTAGCCGCCATCGAAGCTACCAACCTTTGGTCCTGTCTGGCCAAAGCGCGCGTTGTCCGCAGCGATCGTGAGATCACAAATGACATGGAGCACATGCCCTCCTCCAATGGCATAGCCTGCAACCATGGCAATCACTGGTTTGGGCAAGGTGCGAATTTGACGTTGCAGATCGAGCACATTGAGCCGAGGGACTCCTTGATCGTCTACATACCCTCCATCACCCCGTACGCGCTGATCACCACCAGCGCAGAACGCTTCATGTCCTGCGCCTGTAAGGATCACAACGCCGATCGAAGCATCGTCGCGGGCAAGCACAAAGGCTCGACTCATTTCCTCTACGGTTTTGGGGCGAAAAGCATTGCGTACACGAGGGCGGTTGATCGTAATTTTGGCGATTCCCTCGTCACTGGTTTCGTAAAGAATGTCTTCAAAAGTATGTTTGGTTTTCCATTCCACTTTGTTCATGAGCAAAGTCCTTTTATGCGAGTATGTATGTACTGAATTTCTTCGGAAAGTGCAGCAGGATCTTCAAAGGCTACATTGTGCCCAACCCCGGGGATTACACGCCGGGTAAGTCGAGGCGAACGTTGCACAATCTTCGTTGCGATTGCACAGAATTTGGTGTCTTTTTCACCGGCTACAAAGTGGAGCGGAGTGGACGTTTTACAAAGTTCACCGTAAAGATTGGGCATACGGCCAAGGCCGAGCGTAGCCAGTGTATAAGCAAGGCCTGAAGGTGTGTGGGAGAGACGTGTAGCCCGCATACGCTCCTGCTGTTCTAAGGAAAGTTTCCGTTGCGTTGCAAAAAGAGGCAAGGCTTCCCATTCGTCAACAAATGCCTCGAGTCCATGCGTCAGAAGCCGATCGATGCAGCTGTCTTCCCACGTGATCCGCGTTTTCCTTTCTCCCTCTGTTGGAAGTCCTGGATCAACGCCAATAAGGACAGCTCCTGCAAAGCGTTCAGGATGACGTAGGGTCATTGCAAGTCCAACACGGCCTCCCATGGAGTAACCAACAAGGAGCGCAGGGCTTTGAAAAGGGAGAAGTTCTGTCATTCGATCAGCAACTTCAGAGAAGGTTGCGTCGTTCCATAGAAGAGGTTCAATGCCATGGCCTGGAAGCGTGACAAGAGCTACAGGCCCTGTTTTACCAAGCTTGGCAAGGACATCGGACCACATGGAGGGAGCTCCTAGAAAGCCGTGCAAAAACAAGAGGGGTGGACTGTCTGGACTGCCGGGAAGTAATTTGAAAAGGGATGACATGCCACTCTCCTCGTTTGATTCAAGTTAAGCGACGTTTGCTTTAAGGCGACGGTTCTTCAGTTCTTTCCATTGGACTTTGCTTTAGACCGTACAAGAGGCGGAGGGCTTGCAGCACGGCCTCAACCTCAGACAGCTGCACGCTATCTCCCTTGGTTAATGCCACAAGCCGTTGAATAAGCAGAATTAGCTCTGCTTCGCCACCTGGAAAAGGATAATTGATAAGTTGCTCAAGCGCTGCGGGTTCAAATCGAAGCATTCTCCCTTTCATGCGCAGTCCTTCTTGATAAAGTCGTTTCTGCAAAAGAGGCTGCAAGTCTTCGGCTCGTTCCAAAAGCGTGGGCAAACGAATAGATTCTGTACATGCATTTCCCAAAGCAGCTACCAGAGATTTGTCAAGCTGTCCGTGTTCAATCAGCGCGTTGAAGGAAAGAAGGGACGTCACGACGATTCCCACATCAAGTAGGGTACCTGAAGGCCAAGAGGCCTTTTTGTCTACTAGAGCACAGGCCACCAAACGTTGCAGCTTGCTTGGAAGTGCTCCTACGTCAAGCAGCACGAGAACTCCGCCTTGAGCGAATGCAAGGGGTGATTTTTCTGGATTTTTCCAATCTGTTTCACTCTGTGATGAAGTCCCCTCGATCAGTATCAAGGGGCCCGAAGAATGTGGCCCTTTTTGGTGAATATAAGCTAGAAAAGGAATGGCATCCACTCCAGAAGGGACGCCCAGTGCAAGCGGGAGACCTTGGTGCACTCGCGTTTCAATTGCAGAAAGAGCAAAGCGGATGGCTGGCGACTTTGAATTCTCCGCGCAAACAGGTTCTGCAAGGTGCTTCACAGACCGTGCTAATTCCTTTTGCCAACGTATACATTCCCTCTGTAAATAAGTTGCTCTCTCCTCTGCTGCTGTGATCCGATCTGTAGCTGACTTCTCTACCTCAAGACTGCGTGCAAGTGCGGTCTGGCCATAGCACACTGCAGCGAGGCCATCGGCAAGCCGCTTGAAGCCTCGTACCTCGTCAAGCGTTATAGCCTGTGCGTCAGGAAGTTGTGGAATGGCGAGCATTCCTTCCGCTTCACCATGCCGCGTTACAAGTGTAACAAGCCGTATATTTTTCTCAGTTAGCCATTTTGCTACAGGGCGTACTTCAGGATGCCGTACACCGCGTGCCTCGGCGAAAGGTTGCCAGAGAGTAGCTTCAGGTTCACCGGAAGCGAGTTCTACAAGCCTATCCGGTAGCTCTCCGGGTCGTGTATGCAGATAACCTGCTGCATCAACGGTTAAAACGCGTAGAGGGTTTAAGAGCCAGAGCTCAGGTGAAACCGAAAGACCCAGCCTTTCCCGCATTGCAAACAAAGCAGCATGGACCGCTTCCTGAGGAGTAGAACGGGTTAAAGCCTCCAGAGCTTTTTGTACGGTTGCTTCGACTCGATTCGAGCTAGCCTGTAACTGAGTGGTTAACGCTTCAGTCAAAAATGCGAAGGCTAAACCAAGTAATCCATACACGATGAAATGGACAGGGGTTGCTTGCAATCTTCCTGCTCCAAATGCGCCTGCAGCTACCATTGCACTACAAACCCCGAGCCGTACTCCTACGCGTAGTCCTGTTCGCAGAACTTCTGCTGCACGGGCCTTTTCCGCGCTGTATGCAATTCCCCAAGCGCTAAGAGCAACTCCTAACTTTACCAGTCGCTCTAGGGCTCCAAATTGAAATGCACCAAGCGTTCCCCCCAAAACTACAAGCCCTGCATACCCAAAGAGTGCACCGTGCACGCGTGCCTTCCCCTCGAGATCCCAACGCAACCGGAATCTAAGTTTAAGTAGCCATGCTCCTAAGACGGTCAGCGAAAGAGTACCTGCAGCAAGGGCCAAGGCATAGCTAGAAAGCGCAAGCGGGAAAAGCATGCCGCTCGCTTCTCCAAAGGCTGCAAGCCCTGCTACGCCCCAAGCTGCCCAAACCAAAACCAAGGACCACAGAGAAAGAGAAACAGGTCCGACAAGTCGTGAAGAAACAGGGAGTGAAGTAAGAGCACGGTGCGCAACCCAGCACGACATGGAGGCTCCCAGGTTGCTCCACAGCGCGCTCCAGGGATGAAAGGAGGTAGCGCCTAGGGATCCCACTGCAAGCCCAATTGTCCACATCGCAGCCCCTCTTAAAGGTTTCGATGGACCAATCGCCTGTGCAGCTAAAAAAAGGGCCAGGACTGCTGTACATCCTAGCCGTAGAAAGCTCTCCCCTGGTCGAATAGCAGACGCGACCACATAAGCGGTGCTCCCCAGAACAAAGAGCCGCGATCGAAAAAGCGAGGGGAGGTTACCCCCTTTGTGGTTACGCTTACTCAACTGAATGCACAATTTTTACTGGTGTGCGAACAAGTGGGCAACTTTTCGCATACAGCTTTTTAATTTGTCTAGGTCGGGTGGACAAATAACTTTTCCTCAGAGGTCGAGCGTAGTTTGTGCCGGCTGTCAGGGGCAACGTTGAAAGAAGGCTTAGAGGCCTTTCGAGGAGGAGCAACACCGCAGACGGCCAAAATCGCACCGTCCTGCAAAGGGAAAATTAAATGTCGATACGCCCTAGGAAATGGTTCAAACTTGTGCTCTTGTAGGAGGCTGTGCAACAGGCAGGAGTTCGAGTTTCAAGTTCCAGGTTGACTCTTTTTTCAGGGTGCCTACAGAACCTTTCCCCGCGCAAAGGTTGGGCCTTGGTAAGGCTTGGTTTTGCGCGAACCCTTTACGGTGTGCGAGCCTGGGCTGGCCTAGGGTTAGCGCTGTTTCCAGTACTTGCTTTGATTGCATGCACAGAGTTTAGGATTAGTATCCACGAAGTATTTGCGATTGATGAGCTGATGAGCTGGGTTGCAAAGCTGCTTGCCTGGGGTCCAGGACTTCTATTCACAGTGAGTAGTGCAGACAGAGCCCTCACACGCGACGAGCGCGAAGGGCTTTTCCTCCTTGCGGCTTTACGTGGGGCTTCAAAGTATGCCTACATTGGTGCACGCACAAGTGCGCTTGCAGCGTGGGTTGTCCTGATCGTAGGAGGTGGAACATTGCTCTACACGGTGGCTGAATTCTTTTTGTCAAAAGCGGTCTGGGCCTTAGAGAATGGGCAGAGCTTGGTAGCAAATGGCATTTATATCTTAGTCTTTTCCTTTGTAGTTTCTTGTTTTGCCATGGCTGTGCTTGGTCCAAACAGACAGAGAGGAGGTGTCTGGATCTTTTTCTCTTTGCTTCTTTTCCCTACCTTGGGCGCATTTTTGCTGCAGGGGTTGCTTCCCACAGCTTGGATAGAAGTAGTCTCCATCCCCGGAGCACTCTCTGCGCTTCATGAAGCTTTGCAGCCGCCTGGTATTGACTTTTTGCAGGCTGTTCGGGCTGTTTTTGCATTGACTTTGATGATCGGAATAGCACACACCGTAGCGTGTTATCGGACCCCCTGGGTAGGAGGAGGGAAGCGATGATTGAGCTTGAAAAGGTTACAGTCAAGGAAGGCTCGCAGCAACTTCGAGAGATCACGGCTTTGTTTGGAGCAGGAGTTTTTGGTTTACTTGGCTCCTCCGACAGCGGTGGCTCACTTCTGCTTTCTGTGCTCGCTGGGCAAACGTGCATCCAAAGGGGAGAAGCTCGCATCTTAGGAGCTCCCCCGGGCCATGTTTCCATACAGAACAAACTAGCTTACATTCCCCTCAAGGTCTCTGTACCCGATGCACTGCGTGTAGACGAAACGCTGGCGTTGGCTGGAGCTCTGCGCAAAGAGCCTTTGGTCCCTGCAGCAGTGCGGCTCGAGAAGTTTGGCCTTGCTCATTTAGCTCACCGCCCCATGCGTACCCTTTCGCCTTTTGAGCAACGCGGGGTGTTGCTTGCCGAAGCGCTTACCTCAACCACAGTTCGCGTGATTTTACTCGAAGAACCTTACGCGGGATTCGATCCCTATGTAAGCAGCCAACTTCGGCTTGCTCTTCGCGCTTGCGCTAACGCAGGAGCATGCATTGTACTGGCTACGGATTCTCCTCAAACTGCGAGTGGGCTTTGCGATGTGCACTACTTGATGCGTAACGGGGTGCTGCAAGCTTCCTTTACACTGGGTGTTCCTCCGTTTGCAGCTACCCGCACTGCGGTACGTCTTCAGGTCGTAACCGAAAACATCGCTACTCTCGTAAACGCACTCGCGAACGAAACGGCGCTCACAGGTTTAACTACGCAGGGCAACGTGCTCTGCCTTGAAGGGAACAACGCTGTAGACTTAGCTGCAGCATTCAGTCGCGCTGTGGTGCAGTCGCAGGTGGCTGTGTACGAAGCACGTTTTCTGACCTCGTCTCTCGCTGACTTAAGCGTTGCCCCTTCACTTGACACCTCCATGCTTGCGGATTAGCAATGGTTAATGCATGCTGTTTTCTCCCTTTTCCAAGTACCGTGCGTTGTTTCAGGGCGATGGAGAGAAGGATGCTGGTTCCCCCTCACGCCCCCCCTTGCATGCAGTCGGTGAGAGGTTAGTACCTTTCTTGACACGACTAATCCCACTGGTTAGCACTGGTTACATGATGCTTTCTTCCCCCTTTTTCAAGCATTTTGCCCCTCTTAGCCTTCCGCTTGCACGGCTTGTTCGGCCTCGCGGAGCCTGGACGCCCTGGCTTCTATGGACCTTGTTTTCTCTTTGGGCTGCCTACCACGCCAGAGGAGAAGATCCGGTTACCCACATTCTGCTCGATCACTACGCCCCTGTTTCACTTCCGCTTTTGGTTTTTGGGTTTACCCGTGCAGCACTTGGCAGAGAATCACTTAGGCAAGCTTGTGCGCCGCTGGTTGCGCTTGGAGCTACGCTGCGCCGTGCAGCGTGGTCGCATTTGTTTGTAACCCTGCTTGTCAGCGCATTCGCTACAGCCTTGTTGGGCGCAGCCGTGGTTGCAGCGGCTTATCCGCGTTATCTCCCTTTTCCCTTTTCCGATGCCGCAACAACAGCCTACGTGGGTGCGCTCGGCGCTATGGCGTACGGGGGTTACTTCACGTTAGGAGCAACGAAAGGAGGGCGAGGCTGGGGTCTATTTGTGCTCCTTATTCTCGACTGGCTTGTAGGTCGTGGAGACGGATTTCTCGCGCTGTGGTTTCCTCGCTCCCATGTGCGTAGTTTGCTTGGCGGTGCTTCGGTCATGGGGTGGTCACAATCCGCGAGCACGCTCGCTTTGATGTTCCTTGCTTTGGTTACGTCGGGTTGGGCAGTTCGTCGCGTTCAACGGTAATCTCCGATTCGGAGGTACAAGCTGCTCTGCTAAAAGGTGCAAAGCAAGTCGAAAAATTGACAGCGAATCATAACACCGCTACCGACGGCTCATGCCTTCCATGCTCCATGAAGCCATTGTCGAGCTATTCCGCACCAACCCGGAGATGGCGCCCGAGCTGCTCCGCTCGGCTTTGCACGCCGAGCTACCACCTTACACGCAGGTTACATTAGCTCCTGCTGACTTGACCCAGCTCCAGCCTATTGAATACCGCGCAGACCTTGTGCTCGAGCTGAAAAACAAAGAGAGAACTATCCTGAGTTTGATCCTTGAGGTGCAGTTGCGCTGGGACGAGAACAAGCCCTGGCAATGGCTCGGTTACGCGGGTGTGCACTGCAGCCGCACCCGCCGTCCTGTAGAACTTATTGTGATCACCCCGTACGCTTCGGTTGCTCGACGCTATGCCACCCCGATCGGTACCGATTCCTTTCGCCTACAACCGCGTGTTCTTGGCCCTGGGTTAATCCCTAAGATAACTGCTCTCACTTTAGCCAGGCGCAATCCGGAACTTGCGGTTCTGTCGGTCTTGGCTCACGGTGCCTCAAAACAAGGGTGGGCCATTGCGCAAACCGTACGCACAATGGCTCAGCGTCTGGACAAAGATCGAACGAAGTTGTATACAGAATTAGCTTGGCAAGCGTTGCCAGAACTCTTGAGAAAAAAGTTTGAGGAAGAAATGCTGCAAGGATACGTTTACCAGAGTCCGTTTGCCAAATTATGGCTTGCTGAAGGCGAGGCCAAAGGGCTCGCAAAAGGTGAAGCGAGAGGTGAAGCGAGAGGTGAAGCAAGAGGTGAAGCAAGAGGTGAAGCGAGAGGTGAAGCAAGAGGTGAAGCGAAGGCACTGCTCGCTGTAGTGCAAGCGCGAAGATTCAAACTAACCGCTGATCAGCGCAAACGTATCACTTCGTGCACCGACGTAAAGCAACTCGAACGCTGGGTCAAAAAGGCTGTTACAGCTACAAGCGTCCGAGAAATCTTTTTGTGAGCAAAGAAGGCCTTCGTTAGTTGTGATAGGGAGGGGCAAGCAGACTTGCAGGCCGAGCAGCAGGGGGAGCTATAGCTCCCCCCTCAGCTACGAATTTACTGCGCAGGAGCTGCCAGTACAGCCATCGATACAGGCAAGCCAGCTACAGGTAGTTTGGCTTCACCTACCTGTTCTGCTGCAAGGGTCGCTGGATCCACCTTGAACAGCGTTACCACTGCATTGCCCTTTTTGGCCGTGTCTTCACTCACTGTCACAAGGTAGAGTTTGTTCCCTGTCTCTAAAAACTGTACCCCTTCCGCGTTGCTTATCTGCTTATTCGGTTCTTTTGGGGTAGTGCCCCACTTGGTTTTACTCTGCTGCTCTATCAACCATAGGCCATCTCCTCCGGCGGCAGCTACAAGGGCTCCGTCCGTACCTTTCTTAACCGCAGCTAGGGCTCTTGGATCTCTTCCGAGCTGTGTTATTTCTTTCATTTCTGTAGGGTCGTCGGTACCATTTGCCCGGAAAGAAAACAGATTGTTGCTGTCCACTTTGTGAACCGCAAAGAAAATGGTTGAGTTAAGCGGGCTCATCACCACATCGGATACAGGTTGGTCCCAAAACCCCTTTAAATGGGAAGTTGCACCTTTTTTGTTCAGAGAGGTGTCCATCGAACAGAACCCAGTTGCTTGGATGCCGCTGCTGACGAGCTTATATGCGCAGAGGCCAACTGCAAAACTACCATCTGCCGCAAGGGCTGAACCGAGCCCTGTAGTTTCCTCTCCTTTAAATCCGGCACCTGTACGCGCAAGAGCACCCGTTGTAGGAGTCACTGTATAAAACTCATAATACAATAGCTTGCTCAGCAGTGTACCCTGTGACAGAAAAGCCAGGTGGTTTCCCTGTACAACGATTCTCTTTGGTTCTTTGGAGCTATTGTCCTCTACTTTAATCTGGCCACTTGAAAGTGGAGCCAGCTTGCCGTCTGCACCCGGTTTAAAGCTCAATGCATTGACATCATTGCTTTTGGCTAGCGCTGCGTACACAAACCCAGCAGCTGTCCCTATTGCATTCACCGGACCGCCCCCAAGACCTTGCTTTGCTGGAGCTCCTAGCTTTCCATCATCCTTGATGGCAATGTACGAAACTTCGCCACTCCCTTTGTGGGCTACATACACGAGATGGGTTACCTTTGGCCCCTTTTTCCCACCGGCGTCGGTGGTATTGTTTCCAGCGTCGGAATCGTTGTCGTCGTCTTTGTTGTCGTCGTCTTTGTTGTTTCCACCATCCGTATCTTTGGTGTTTCCTCCACCGTCAGTGCCCTTGTTGGTTGAATCATCGGTCTTGTCGTTGCCGCAGCCGCTTCCCATGCTCCCTGCGAGCAATCCGATCAACCCTAAAATTTTGCTTAGTTTGCATACATGTTCGTGTTGCATTTTTACCTTAAAATTAATCAAAATGTCTGGATGCTTTCCTTGTAGTGTACTGCAAGGTTGTTTTCAATAGGTTTCCGAGACAGCGAAAAAGAGGCTGTTGGCATGCTTGCAGGGGTTTCCTGCAGCTCCTTGCAGTGACGCAAGATCGCACGCTCGGCAGTTTGGATCCGGTGCTGATTTTCAACCACCCTACGTGTTTCTTCAGCGAGCGCGTGGGGGCGCCATTGGGCTAACTTGGGGACCCAAACAAGCCGTTTAGCCCCTTGGATACCTCTCCAAGCCTCCCTGCAGTCCCCTGCTTCAAGGGCTTCCAGAGCGTAGGCGAAACGGTCAGCAGCTCGCAATTCTACAAGTGGATCGCGTTTGCTGCGCAGATGCACCGTCCATGCAGTGGTGGCAAGAAACAATGCACACACACCTAGGGCTACTTGCTGAAACGCAACCGAGGGACGCCGCTTTCGCCATAGCAGTGCTTGTAACGCTCCCCCTAGAACACCTCCGAAGTGAGCAGCATTGTCAATCCGAAAACCAGTGCCTGTTGACAGCAGCCCGAGTAAGACCAGAGTCCCCAACCAGCGGAAGGTTGCCCGGGTGAGCGGACCTCGGAGCCCCTGCATTCGCCATCCGAGCACCAAGGCAGCTCCAAGCACACCACAGATCGCTCCTGAGGCCCCCACGCTAAGCCATTCGAGCTCTGTGAAATAGCCCCACGCCGCACTCAGGGCGCTACCGATTGCCCCGGCCATCAGATACATGACCGCAAATCGAAAAGGGCCGACTGCATATTCCACCAAAGGCCCTGCATTGCGCAGTGCGAACATATTAAAGAACAAGTGAAGCAGGGATCCATGGACAAAACACGAAGCGATCAGGTTCTCGATATGCCCTTCAAGAAGAGTCGTCCCTGCGTAATTGCCTCCAAAGGCCAAGACCGTATGATCGGCCATGGCCATTAATGCCGAGGGTCTGCGTTCGTAGAGAATTTGGCCAGCAAACACGAACACATTAAGCCAGATCAGCACGCGTGTAGCCGGTGCACTTGCAAGCCAGCCAGGAGGGCCTGCAAAAAAACGAACAAGCCGCTCAGCCCAATCTTCCGTGGGCGTAGAAGTTAATGGTGAACGCACCGATCCCTTGTAGCATCTTTTCTCCTTACAAAACAAATCGGTCACTAACTGGGGGAACGCACAGCTCGAACTCGCCGTACGGCTACGGCGACGAACACGTGTACGAGTACGAGTACAAAGGAGGTTTCAAGGGTGGGATGTAGAGCAAACGACGATTGAGTGGTGTGAAGTCCTTCCGCTGTGAAGCGGAGTAACCATCCCGTGGATTTGCCAACAAAGCTCGATTCCCCAGCACCGTACGTGTGTCTACGCGTAGTGTCACGCACGCAGAGCTTAGTAAGGGGCGGACTGCTCCTATCTGAGTGACCAGCGGGAGAGAATTTGCTCGATCCGCACAAAGGGAAGAGTGAGCGCAGAGGGTCTTTCTTTTGTGTTTTTTTTCGGTGCGAAGACTCCTCCTCTTTTGGTAAACCCCTAGGTGGCTATCTCCATCACGGTGGAAGTACCTCACTCCGCTTAATCGTCGTTTGCTCTAAATGCGTGAAGGATTGACCTGCTGTCGTGCAACCTGATAGCTAATGCCAAGGCAAGATGAACGCACGGGTGGAACCTTTCTGCTGGCTCACGAGGCTGCTTCACCCCCACTACGGATGGGTGCGGCTTGGGCTCTTCACAGCGTATGCGATAGCAACGGGCACCTTGACACAAGGTTTCCTACTTGTTGGGGCAGGGGTTCTGCTTTGGGCAGGAATTTTGGCAACGCAGCTTTCTTTAAGCTCACCTATTCCGAGCACGCGAGTACACATCGGTTTTGAGTTTGCAGCTTTCTTGACACTCAGCCTTGAAGAAGTACTTGTTTACTGGGAAGGCGGGCTGGATGGTCCGTTTTCTACCACACTTTATCTCCTCGCTTTGCTTTTCCCTCTGTTCACAGAACCACGGTCCGCAGTGCTAGGAGGAGCTTGGGCTATTCTGTTTAACTTTCTGCTCCGGCGCTTTGTGTTTGAACAAAGTACGCTAGGGCCTTGGTTGGTGCATGCAGGTTTTTGGAGCAGCTTCGAAGGGTTAAGTTTGATCGTCTTGACCTATGAACGCCATAGCCTGAGCAAGCAGATCGAGGCTCACGGTGAGCAGGTCCGTGCGCGCTTTCTGCAGGAAGCTCACCGCTACCGCCTTCATGCTGCCCAAGCCTTTGCTACTCCCTTTCATGTTGACCTTGCAGCCTGTTCGAGCGTTGAGCAGATCCGTCAAACGGTTCGTTATACCCTTGATGTACTCCGTTGTTCCTTACATCTGCACACAGCCGTTTTGTTCTGGCTCGATGAAACAGGCGTGCAGTTTCGTATCAGTGAGCTAGCAACCGAGGACAAAAACATCCACACGGCTTCTTTTGCAGCAGGGGATGGAGTGCTTGGCGCTGTATGGAAGCAGCACGCCGCTGTTTCGCTCAGCAACCTAACGCCTACTTACCATATCCCTTATTACCTCGGCCCCTGTCCTGTCCAAGCACTTCTGGCGATTCCCTTAAAGGAGGGTGAAGAGTTGAGCGGAATACTCGTCCTTGATCGTAGTTCCAATAGTCCCTTCACTGAGCACGAAGAAGCCCTTGCCCAGAAAGCAGCTTGCTTGTGTTTGCACGCTGTTCAAAATGAACGCGTTTTTGGGGAGTTAGAAAAAACCAAAGCAGAGCAGGGGAAGCTCTACCAAGTTGTGCGAGCTTTGAATTCCGCCTCGGGTGAACAAGAGGTCTTGCACCAGGGGATGCAGGCTGCGCACACCATTGTTCCTTTTGATTGTGCAGCGGTGACGCTCTTCAATGACGTTACCCAAATGCACGAAGTCCGCGCTCTTCAAAATCCTTCGGGCCTTCTTGCAGACTACATCGGTGTTTGTTTTGTACCGAACAAAGGACTTGTTTCCATGGCTGTGCAGAACCGCTGCACTTTACCCTACAAAGGCGAATTCGATGCAGCGCAACAGACCGTGCTGACTGCCGAGGCACCTTGGCCTAATGTTCCGGCCTTGCTTGTTTTACCTTTGCTTTTGCACGATCGCGCGCTCGGCACGTTGATCCTGGGATCCACTCAACGCTTTGCTCTGAACGAGGCCGTTCGACCTTTGCTCGAAGTGCTTGCAAGCCATTTAGCAGTTTCTCTGTCCAATGCACACATGGTCTACAAGCTCGAACAATTAGCCATGTCCGATGCGCTTACCGGGCTTTTGAATCGACGCGCTTTGCTCGAAAGAGCCGAGCAAAAATTGGCTGCAGCTGTTCGTTTTGATCAACCCCTGTCCGTGGTGATCGTTGATCTCGACCATTTCAAAGCCGTCAATGATACGTATGGACATGATGTGGGCGATCAAGTGCTTAAAGGACTCAGTGAAGTGCTTATGCAAAAGAAGCGGGCAACGGATCTGGTAGCTCGATTGGGGGGGGAAGAGTTCGTCGTCTTGTGCGAGCAGACCGATGAACAAGGTGCCTTACTTTTGGCGGAACGGATTCGGGAAGCACTTGCTGTACGCAAGTTCTTTACACCTCAAGGGCAGTTTACCGTGACCTGCTCGCTCGGTATGGCTACCTTTCCTCTTGCAGGCCGCGATTGGGAGACCTTGTTTCAACGGGCTGACGAAGCGCTGTACGCGTCCAAGCGTGCAGGCCGTAACCGAGCAACTTGTTTTGCCAGCAGATAAGAAGAGCCAAAGCAACGAGATACTTTTAGAAGCTGTCTTCCTGGTCTACGTGGCTGGGCATAAACGGCCGGTTTTCTGCGGTCCACTACTCACGTACTTCGTACGCTTCGTTGCGGTTCTCGAAGAAGCAGCCGTTTCTGCCTGAGTCAAGCGACCCTGAAGACAGCTTCTTAGGATGTCTAATTACCCTGGAAAGGCTTAGTAATTACCGCATACGTTGTGGAAACTCCTCTACCTTCTGGGTTAATTTCGCTTAAATAAGGGCCTTCTTTCTCAAGAACGATGCAGCCCAAGTCCTTAAACCAGGTTTTTATATTTTCGTAGTCCGGCGAACTGAACTCAACAATAAAAAATCCGTTAGGAGCGAGTAACTCATAAATGCTCCTCACATGTTCTTCTGTCCATCCTTGAGTAAACTGTGAAGTGCCGCTATCGAAAACTATAGTTTCTACTCTTCGGGAGAATTTCTTACTAGATACTTTCCAACTTTCTAACTTGTTGATGTCTATTAAAAGGAAAGGTGAGCCATCAAGGTTAAACACGTTGCTATCTTTATGTACTAGTACCCAATCTAGAAGGAAGAAATTTTCGCTATCTTCGCTATGGGTAGCCAATAAAGCTAATTTAATTGGTTTGCCATTCTTTATTAACCACTCAAACCATTCGTTACTCTTTTCCTTTATTCTCCATTTTGACTCAGCGTTATTTTTCAAAATAACAAACCAAAAGTCCTCAAACTTTTTTGGTAAATCCCTTTGAAGTGCCTTTAGATGGTCTGGGTGAAATGGCACCCCAACCCACTCATAGAGATAGGGATTCAGTTGTTGGGGTTTGCGTTCAAAGACGCGGAGCATTCCTTGGCTTAATTGATCCCATGGAACTGTACTCAGATTTATTTTTCCTTTTTCAAATAGAACAAAATACCCATCTGGACGAAGTAGAGGATAGCAGTCATTAATGAATTTATTGATTTCTTCTAGGTCATCAGGCAAATTATAGAGCGTTATTCGAATAAATTTTTCTCTTAAATCATCATCTTTCTTGTTCTTCATAAGAAGTTTGTAACTATCCTCGGCTACAACCTCGATAAGATCATTGTGCACGCTCCTGTGATAACTGTGGCTGCAATCAATGTAAAGGGTTGGAAATCCAGCATAGCTCTCGAGCTCTAAGTCAGTCTTGCCTTTTTCATAGAGTATCCCCGCGCTTGCAAAAGAAGTAGAGGAGCATATCCCCAACAAACAACCGAATAGAGCATAGAAAAAACGTTTCATTGGTTTCACCTTTCATGGTTTCTCCCCCCTTCTGCCAACGGGCCACTTTCTTTTTTAAGTCGCTTTTGAAATAAATCAAGTGCAAAAATCTGGTGAACCTATCCTGGTCTCATTATTTGTTGAGATACGGGTGAAGGAAAGCTGATACGTATCCGCGTCTGGAAATTTTGACTCACAACAGCGCGTTAAAATTAAGCTTGCAAATTGAATAAAACCCTAACTAAGACGAAAGCAACAACAGAGCATTATAGAAAATTTGAGTGCTCAAAAAGTACTCGCGGAGAACATACATGCACAAAAACCCAGGGTATCTGAAAATTCTAGGAACTCAAAAAATTTGGATAGGTGGAATGCTCCTAGCTCTAGCAGCAGGATGCGGAGGAAAAAGCGGCTCGGATGGAGATGAAATCAACAAGGAAGCAGACGGAAGTGTAAATACGGATGACCCAGAAAAAAAAGGGGATAATAAGGATGAAACAAAGGGTTCGGACGAGCAGCAGGGGGGGGACGGAGGCGCTTCGACCCCGAAGAAAATCGCAGAAAACTGGACCCCAGAAGGGAGAAATTTAGGGGCTGCAGGAGTCAAGCGGTATACAGTTGTCATCCCGTACGAATCAGAAAAAGTGTCATTAGGTGGGATAAATGACGAAGGGAAATTAACCGAGTTTAAAGAGCAAGATATCGGAAAGGGGAAGGAAATGCTCAAAGCCACCACTGCGCTAAAAGGTACCTCCCCTTATGCGTACATGGTGCTCAACGACTATAAAATAGTAGGATTTACAAAAGGTTCAGGCGACTCACTCAAACCGCTTGAAGATGAAAAGAGAAACCTCGTGGAGCCTACTCCGATTTCTCTACCTTCTGGCACAACCCATTCACACCTTGCCCTTTTTGGCAACAACGCAGGCTCTGTAGTAGGGTTGTTCTCACACGTAGACAAGGGGTCGCGTAGCTCACTTTCACAATTTTTGCATTACGCTGTGCCTTACAAAATAGGGAATTATGGCCAACTCACTACTTCTGGCCAACTAAAAGACTGGACATTGGATATTCCTGGCGTACCGACCATGGCTGCCCCAGACGAGGAGGGGAAGAAGATAATTGGTGGTACAACAGGTAGCGACTTTATATGGTCAAGCTCTGTCGACCAAGGAGGCAAGAAATGGTCAAAAGCAGCAACAATGAAAATTCCCGGCAAGATCAAGTCACTGACAATAGGGCACAAAGGTAAAGTCTTTTTGACATTGGACCAGGCAAAAGACAACCTGCTTTTAGGTAGCTTCAAGCCCAGCGATGATGGCAGGTTCCTTGAAGATGCTAAGGCTACGCCGGGTGATGCTCCTGGTTCTCTTTCGGTATTGCCAAACTACGTAGCAACTCTATCAGGTGACGGCTATCTGTATGTGACGCCCTTGAACAGCAAGGGAACAGAGTTTGATACCCCCTTCAAATCCGATAAGAAAAACCCGAAGAACCGCCTTGTTGAACTTGTAAACATAGGTGGCAAGGTGTATGCAGTGCTCATAACACAAGGCGATCAAGGGGAAATCGTAAAAGTATACCGAGTGGAGTCGAACAAGTTGGTGGAGACAGATACGAAGTCATTGCCCCAGAAGAAGGGTGGAGTTCAGGCACAACGTATTCTTTTCCTCCCCACTATTGGAAGTTAACTGCACCCACCGAGCGCCCGCCGCACTGCAGCTGCAAAGCGCATAGCCCCCTCTTGGGCCGTGTAGTCTTGCTCCACGGTGCGGCGTCCAACCTCGCCCAAGCGTGCTCGCAAAGCAGGATCGCCTGCAAGGCGATCCAAAGCTTCCACCCATTCGGCGTGACTTGATGCGAGCACTCCGTTTTCCCACGGATGGATGATGTCTACATTGACCCCAACCGGTGAAACGATTGCAGGCCTTGCTACAGCCATGTACTGAAGGGCTTTTAGGCCGCATTTGCCCCCGCTAAAAGGATTGTCTGGCAAAGGCATAACCCCAACATGCGCTTGTCCAAGGTCATGCGCTTCGGTTTCGCTTTTCCACGGAACCTGTTCCGTTTCGACTCCGTGAATTTTCCAATCCGGAAACTGATCGGAAATGATGCGAAGGCGCACACGTCTTCGCTGTGCTAAGTTTTCTAAGGCTTCGCAGAGAATGCGCAGGTGCGCTAGCGTCGTGTGAGAACCTGACCAGACTACGGTGAACGGCTCTTCAAAAGGAAGAGGTGGCTGAACCGGATACGCATCAAGTTCGATCGTTGTAGGCACAACCGTCACATCCGTTGCGTACTGTTTGGCATAGTCTGCGAGGTAATGATTGCCTACGGTTACAGACTTTGCAAGGCGACAAATAGAAGCCGTTTTTTTTGGAAATTTCAGCCAAGCGAAAAGTCCGTTGTTGGTCACATACCCTTTTCTGGACCAGATCGCGTCATCGAAATCGTAGATCAGCGGAACGCCTGCTTGAGCAAGCAGACGTTCATACAGGGCAGGTCCTAGAATCGAAATTTCGCGATACACCACAACGCCATCGAACACACGCGAAGTCTGAAGTACTGTGCGCCTTTGCCACGTATCTTGTAAGCATAGCTTGGTTTTTTCTAGCAAATGACCGGGTTTGTAAAGAATCTGCGTGAGACGAGGAGATTCGTACACGTCAAACACAAGGTCGATCCCGTGGGCTCGGGCAAGGTACGGGCTCCACTGCTCGAGCCGAAAGCGTTGCCCTGGCGAAAGCCCCAATGGTTTTTGCACAAGAACGAGCAGCCGAATGCGAGAACCTTCCTCTTTTTCTTCTGGGAGGTGCTCTCTTCTTGGTTTGTCTTCTTCCATGACTTTGCAATACCCTTAAGAAGCTTTCTTTTTGTGTCTAATCGGTTGGTCAGAAGGCTTGGGAGAAAGCTCCGTAGGGAAACGTGATAACCTACTGTCGGGAGAGGTTGCCACAGCTCTTCTCAAGGCTTACGTCACTGTTTTAAGGCCACGGGGAGCCTGGCAAGCCAGTTGCACTTTGCTTTGATGAAGAAAGTGCGGATCACGGAAGGGCGTGGGAAGCTTGCTCTGCAAGCTCCCTCAAAAAGCGGTGCTGGCTCGTGGCGAGTTTTGAGACCCCTACTTAGAGCGTGGTACCCATTAATTTCCCTCTGCAAGCTGTGCACGTTTTCGCCGGATGCAAGGCGCAAAGGGGAAGCAAGAGCGGTCTCTTTCGAGGAGGAAAGATCTCCGCAGACGGTCAGAGTCGCACCTCAGGGGCTTAGGGGAAAGATCCAAAGGAGACTTTCCCCCAAATGAAAATGCCTAGGGAAATTTCATGAAGGACATGCTCTAGGAAAGAAAGATTCTAAAAAAGCTTCTGACCCCAGGTCTCAGGAGTCTTCTCGTTCAGAATTTCCACCTCTAGATGGTACTTGAACGGACGTGTACCACGGGTACGGATCCAGGCAATCATCTGCTCTAAGCCTTCTTCGAGTTTGACTTTGGGCTTGTAGCCAAGCAGTTTGCGCGCTTTGTTCGCTGAGCAATTCGCGAGGTAAACCTCTTGAGGTCGGCCGCTTGTATAATGAGCCTCAAGTTTGAAATCAAGCAATCTAGAAAGAGTCGAAGCAAGTTCGTTGATCGTGATAAACTCATCGTCCGGCCCGATGTTAATGATCTGCCCTTTACAGGCTGGCTCAAAAGCCATCTGCTTGAGAGGCCATACGTCGTCTGACACGAAGCTAAAACAGCGTTTTTGATTGCCATCGCCGTAAATGTAGGGTTGGCGCCGTTGCAGCATTAGATTAATAAAGATACTCGCCACATTGCGGTAAGGGTCATCGTACTTTTGACGAGGTCCAATAATGCTGTGCGGTACGGCAAGGACCCACTCCATACCGTGGGTTTCAGCAAGGTTCTGGAGCAAGAGCTCCGAAGCATATTTACCAATACCGTAAGGATCTTGAGGACGCGGTTCCATGTCTTCGGTAAACGGGACTCGATTGGTTCCGTAGCGCGCCATAGAGGAGCACATCACGAAACGGCGCACACGGTTCGCAATAGCCGCTGTGATCATGCCTGTAGAAGCTGTAACAATATTCTGCGTCACCAAGTGAGGAGAAAATACGCTCAGTCCTTCGTAAGCCGTAGCTGCGCAGTGGTAAACAATGCTGCACCCTTTCATATGCTCGCGGACACGGCCTGCATCGTTGCAATCAATTTGATAAAACTCCACGCGTTCGGGCACATTGTCCAGGTAGCCGCCGATTATGTTATCAATACCGACCACCTCGTGCCCTTCTGCAAGAAAAGCATCAGCCAAATGACTGCCCAAGAATCCCGCCACCCCAGAGATAAAAATCTTTTCTTTTTGCATAATTCGAATCAAATTTTTTCGACTAATAATCCTTGTTTGATAATGTAGCGAACAGCGTTTTTTATACCCTTGGCAGAACTGGTCTGCAATCACAAACAAAATTTTGACCACGATATATCGTTAAAAACGGAAAAACCTCAATTGCCAAAGGAGCTCTAGGTCGTGTCGACATTCGTTTTTCTTCGGAAGGCTGAGCGCGGTTTGCGCCGGCGGCTCGGCGCAACAACGGAGGAAGAGCAGCGCTCTTTCGAGGAGGAAGAAACACTGCAGACGGTCAAATTCGCGCCAGCCTACCGAGAAAAACGAATGTCGACGCGACCTAGAGATCCTCTGAAAAATACTGACCGATCGGAGGAAGGGGAAGGCGAGCCCATGTGCGGTATTGTAGCTCTTCGGTTGGATTTTTGAGGCCGGTTCTACTCAAAGCTTTATCTGATGTCTCCTTGTGATCGCTTTTACGAAAGATTTATGCAACGGCCTGTGCTGCTTGCCCCTATGGAAGATGTAACCGACGCAGTCTTCCGAAAACTTTGCCGTGCTCGCGGGGCTGAGATCTGCATGACCGAATTTGTGAACTGCGAGGGGCTTTTGCGCGGTTGCCGCCATGCTCGGCGTAAGGCAACGCTAGCACCGGACGATCAGCCTACGGCGATCCAGATCTACGGCTCCGACCCTGAGCGACTCGCTGAAGCTGCCCGGATCGCTGAAGAGGCAAACCCCGCTTTTGTCGATATCAACTGTGGCTGCTGGGTCCCTAAAATTGCCGGACGCGGCGCTGGTGCTGGATGGTTGCGCGATCCCGCTGCCATGGTAGCTATGGCCAAACGTATTGTGCAAACAATTGCCCTTCCTGTTACGGTCAAAACGCGAATTGGTTACGGCCCAGAATCTTCTATGCCCATCGTTGATCTTGCGCGAAGGCTTGAAGATGTAGGAATTTGTGCGATTACTATTCATTGCCGAACAGCAGCCATGGGGCACAAAGGAGAAGCGGACTGGACCTGGGCTGCACGAGCTCGAGAAGTTGTCTCCATTCCGGTGATCGTTAACGGAGATATTCGTTCAGGTGAAGATGTTCTGCGTGCGATCGAAACTACGGGCTGTGCAGGCGTCATGATCGGACGACGTGCGATCGAGCATCCATGGATTTTTCGTGAAGCGCGCGTTTTGCTCGATCAAGGTAAACCCCTTGCCCCACCAACCCTGGAAGAGCGTTTTGCGCTTTGCCGTGAGCACTTGCTTGCCAATGTAGAAGCCAGGGGGCCACGCCACGGTGTATTGGTGACGCGCCGTCATTTCAGCGGCTATTTGCGTGGCATTCCTGGTGCTGCTGCCTTACGCGAACAGCTTAATGCAGAGCCCAGCGTGGAAGGCTGCCTTGCTCTGTTCGAAAGGGCTGCATGCATTCTGGATCTCTCCCTTAGAGGAGCAACCATCGATTGAAGAGAACAAAGCGCTTCCGCCTTGACTTGAGAAGGGAGGCACCCGCGGGTCCAGGATTTATGCGCTTCCTTCAAGTACGATCCGTGTGATTTCCGAGGTAGTACCTAGACGCATGGGAGGACCCCAGTAGCCTGTACCGCAGCTTACATAAACTTGAGTCGGGCCGTGCTGGTGTAAACCTTTTACATAAGGTTGCTGCAGGGCAACTAATTTGTCGAACGGCACAAGTTGACCTCCATGTGTGTGTCCCGAGAGTTGGAGGTCAACTCCTGCTTGCGCTGCTTGAAACACTGCGCGCGGCTGATGAGCAAGCAAAATCAAGGGACGAGAAGAATCGCGCCCTTGGATGACTTTCTGCATATCCATGCCATGCCCTTCTGCAAAAAAAGGAGCATTCCAGTCATCAACACCACCGAGATCGAACCCGTTCTCCCCTTGCAAAGATACCCTCTGGTTGCGAAGCACACGAAGGCCAAGGGATTGAAGATAGACAATCCATTCCTCAGCGCCCGAATAATACTCGTGATTACCCGTAACAAAGTAAACTCCGTCCCGTGCGCGAAGTCGAGCAAGCGGAGCTACAAGTTCAGCAAGCTGCTCAACGGAGCCGTCGACCAGATCCCCTGTGATTGCAATTGCATCCGGTGAGAGCGTGTTCGTTTTTTCGACGACTTCTTCAAGGAATGCGCGGCCTAGGGTAGGGCCTATGTGCACATCAGTAAGCTGTACCAGGGTGTACCCCGAAAGGGGGCGTGCAAGGCGCGGAAGAGCTACGCGCACAAGTTTTACTGCAACGGGTTCAAAGGCTTTTTTGATTCCAACCCCAGCGAGCCCAAAAGCGCTCACGCTTACGCCTGCCCCTACCATCTGATACAAGAATTGACGGCGTTCCGGATCGGGTGGAGTTTCTTTACGTTTCATGAAGCGATGCACAAAGTGGAACGCTTCGAACGGAAGAAGCAATCCTACAAGCAAGAAGATTAGCCCCATCCATGGATAGAGCACCCACATCATGGGATAACTAAGCGTGCGAGGAAGCATCCGCGTGAGCACCATCCCCATAGGAACAAGTACCCCGAACGCTCCCAACAACCAGGCCAGAGCCCGAGATAAAGGGGGCCGAAGTCCTGTATCGCGCACAAGGCGCATCCACAGAAAACGATGAACTGCTGCGCTTACCGCGCATACCATTGAGAACAGCAAAACAATCCGAAACCACGGAGCATTAAGAAACGATAGATCCACGTGAATTCGCAAACTATAGAACAAACGCCGGTAAATCCAAAGTCCAAACAACAGAGCGTCCGAGCAACCATCGATGGAACACCGCTGCAAACTTTTGCTTTGCAGTCGGGCTGACACCCTGCGGTCTTCTCAAACAGGGACTAAGTCCTCACCCCCCCAAAAGGACAACAAGAGGCCGATCGCGCTCGGTTTTCTGAACAGATTCGCTCCCGTTGAGCGCGCAGACATGCGCGGTCCGGCCGCTTTTACATACTGCGCGCTCGGCAATGCACGTACATCACGTACATACTGTTCAGTGATGGGGAATCGTCCCTATTCGAAAAAATCGGTTGCAAGGCAAATGCTCGCAGCGATGTTCCATCGACGGTTACTCGAGAGGCTACGTTTTTTTTACACACGACTCCTCTTCGTTGCATAACCATGGTAAAAGAGCTTATGCGAATCATTTCAGGGATTCAACCTTCGGGCAAGCTACACCTTGGTAACTATTTTGGTGCGATGGCGCAATTTTTGGAGCTTCAGAACAAAGGAGAATGCCTCTTTTTTATTGCGAATTTGCATGCCCTTACCACAGTACGAGAAGGGCTTAAGCTGAAAGAATTGACGCAAGACCTTGCTCTGGATTTTCTCGCTCTCGGGCTTGATCCACAAAAGGCCACTTTGTTTTGTCAGGCAGATGTTGTTGGGCATGCAGAGCTACTCTGGTACCTATCGGTAGTGACGCCTATGGGTTTGCTTGAACGAGCGCATTCGTACAAGGACAAAACCGCACGCGGTTTTGGTACAGAGCTAGGGCTCTTTTCGTATCCAGTGCTTATGGCAGCCGATATTCTCCTGTACGGGGCTGAACAAGTGCCGGTCGGTAAAGACCAAACGCAACACCTTGAAATGGCGCGCGATATAGCGACCAAATTTAACCTCGCATTTGTGCCGGGTTACAAGCCCACCGATCCGGAGGGGAAGCAGAGTGGGGTTCCGGGCATCTTGAAGCTTCCTACCGCCCTTGTGCAGGAAGAAACAGCCGTTGTTCCTGGTATCGATGGTGAAAAGATGAGCAAAAGTTACGGCAACGTGATCGAACTGTTTGCAGAGGAAGAAGTCATCAGCAAAAAGATCATGGCTGTCAAAACTGATTCCACTCCACCTCATTCGCCCAAAGAGCCAGCTGGCCCTCTCTTTACTCTTCTTAAGCTGTTAGCAAAGCCTGAAGAGATCAAAGAAATAGAAACGAGTTTTCGCGAAGGTGGAAAAGGGTACGGTTTTTACAAGCAGCAGCTTGTTGAACTCTTTCATACAACCTTTGGTCCTGCACGTGCTCGCCGAAAGGAGCTTGCCAAGGACAGGAGGTATGTACGTAAAGTGCTTGACGAAGGCGCAGAAAAGGCACGTGCTGCAGCAGCACCCCTTTTACACAAAGTACGGCAAGCGATGGGCATGAGCCTTTCCTAGGAAGCTTGAGCTATGGACAACACAACCCTGCGATCGCTTCTTGAAGAGTTGCAAAGAGGAGCTTGCACGCTTGAAGGTGCACTCGACACGCTCAAAGATCTCCCCTTTGCTGAGCTAGGGTACGCTACGGTTGACCACCATCGTGCTCTTCGGCAGGGGATGCCTGAAGTGATCTTTGGAGAAGCAAAGAGCGTTGAACAGATTGTGGGAATTGCACGGGAGCTCATTCAAAAAGGTCAGAATGTGCTTGCAACCCGCGTTGATGCCACCAAAGCACAGGCTATCCTTCTTGCGCTTCCAGAAGCACACTACCTAGAACAGGCGCGCGTTCTCACTGTCGAGCAAAGGCCTATACCCTTGCTTATGTGCAAACCGGTTGCCCTTGTTTGCGCAGGGACAGGTGATCTTCCAGTAGCCGAGGAATGTGCGGAAACGTTGCGTCTGTTCGGTATCCGCACAGAACGCATAAACGATGTAGGGGTAGCGGGTGTTCATCGGCTTCTCGCGAAGCGGGCACGGATTGCTCAGTGTACGCTTGCCATTGTGATTGCCGGAATGGAAGGGGCCTTGCCGAGTTTGGTAGGTGGCCTTTTTGATATGCCTGTGATCGCGGTTCCTACCTCTGTGGGGTATGGTGCGTCGTTCCAGGGGCTCGCAGCACTTTTGGGAATGTTAACAAGCTGCGCTTCGGGAGTCACCGTTTGCAACATCGACAACGGGTTTGGCGCAGCCTTTGCGGCTGCACGCATTTTACGCATGCAGAGCCGCCTTCAGAACAAGATCCCTGAATCATGAACCATCATCATTCTCACCCTTCTCCTTCCTTCAACGCATCCTCTCCGGAGGCAAAGAGATCTTCCCTTCCAAAGGGGTCGGGTCAAGGCAAGCTTTTGTTCTTCGATGCGCCAAGCGGCCTTGCAGGTGACATGATCGTGGCGAGCCTTGTGGATCTCGGTGTTCCTGCTTCTGTGGTCGAGGAGGCCGTGGCTGCGTTCCAGCTCAAAGGGGTGCGCCTTGAATGGGGAACCAAAACCAGGAGCGGCATTGTAGCCATGTCTTTTCATGTGCACACAGAAGAAGAGCAACCTGAACGCACGTACGCAGACCTGTACCATTTGATCGAAGAGGCACCGCTGGATCCACGTGTGCGCACCACAGCACATGCAACGTTTCGCAAGCTGGCGGAAGCCGAAGCCCGTGTTCATCGCGCTCCGATCAGCGAAGTGCATTTTCACGAAGTCGGCGGGGTCGACGCGCTTGTCGATGTGGTTGGTAGTGCTGCTGCACTTGTTTACCTTAAAGCCGAGTTGCTCGTTTCGCCACTTCCTATGGGTCGCGGTGTAGTTCCAGTTCGTCATGGCATTCTCCCTTTACCTGCACCGGCTGTGCTTGAATGTTTGACCGGCTTTACTACCTACGACGGCGGGCTTGATTTCGAATTCGTTACGCCCACAGGAGCTGCCATTGTGGCTGCGCATGCTCACGAATCCATTCGCTGGCCTGATTTCGCGCCTGAACGCGCAGGCTGGGGAGCGGGCACAGCCGAACTGCCTGATCGTGCAAACCTTTTACGCGCAGTGCTCGGCACAAAGGGACACCAAACCAATCACACCTCAACCGAGCCTTCGCACACGGTGCTGGAAGCGAACCTCGATGACATCACCGGTGAGCTGCTTGCCCATTGCATTGAAAAGCTGCTTACTGCAGGCGCCGTGGATGCTTGGGTCACGCCGATCACAACCAAAAAAGGGCGGCCTGCGTACATACTCAGTGCGCTCACACCCGTTGCACAAACCGAACAAATTGCAACTGCGCTGCTAGCGGAGAGCACATCCATTGGTGTGCGTAGCTATGATGTCCGCCGCGTGGAACGGCCTCGGCATCATATTGAAGTGAACACCGCGTACGGTGCCATTCCGATCAAGGTTTCCAGTGGACCGTACGGGTCACCTCAGATCAAGCCGGAATTTTCAGCGTGCGCCGCGGCTGCGGAAATGCACAACGTTCCTGTGCGCGACGTGATCCGCGCAGCGCTCGCTGCTTTTGAAGAGCAAGCCTCTCATTCTTAAAAAAGTGGGAGGCTAGCCATAACCTCAGCTTTGTACGCTACTTCACTTTTACTTCGAGTACAGCAGCGCCACTTGGGCCGGTCCAGTTTAAGGTGTCGATCCCCTTTGGTGCCTGCTCTGGCGTTCCGATCCACGCTACGCCAGCACTGATTCCGTCTGCGCCCTCGCCGCCAGAACCGCCCTTGCCGCCTGCTCCACCAGGTCCACCACCGCAATTTTCACGCACCGGATTAGGCGTCTTGCCACCCTCTCCACCCCCCTGACCTTTCCCTCCAGCACCGCCAGGCCCCCCCTTGCCTGGAGCCTGCGTTGTTATTTTTAACCCCTTCACCGTGACTTCCGATACAGCGATCACCGCGCCAACACTTACACCACCCACATAGCCCCTCCTTTACCTCCCTCTCCTTCACAGCCGCCGCTGCCGCCACCGCCACCACCTGCTATTTCTCCTCCTCCTCCACCGCCACCGCCTGCACCAGGCTCACCCGGCTTGCCCTCCTCACCAGGCCCTTTCAAACCCTGGTCAGTTAGGAGGAATTGACCTTTTACGCCTGCTGTCCCATGTCCGCCACTTTGCCCTTCGCGACCAGCCGTGCATACAACTCCTCTAACCCTAGGGTTGCCTCCATTACCCCTAGCACCTCCTTTTCCAGAAGGTTGTCCAGGTTGCCCTGGTTGCCCAGGAGCGCTCGCAGGCCATCCTTTACCTCCTTTCCCGCCGCTCACATCCACACCGTTGCAGGTGCCTACTCCTCCTGCACCTTCTGACTGACCGTTTTGTATCCCATCACCACCTTTGACTCCTGCGCCGCTGCCCTCTGCTCCGGCTGTGCCCGCTGCGCCATCGTGCCCTTTTCCGGCTTCGATCTCTCCATTCGCAAACTCCACCTTTTGCGAGGATACCACCAATACACCAAAGCTCGAGGGAGCCGCTGGCTGACCATCCGGCGCCTTTACCTTGAAGTCGCTCAGCACCGCCCCTTTTACCCTTTCCAAACTCACAACAAATTCTTCCGTAGCTTTTTGCTGCGGGTCTTGCACTCCTTCGATTTGAAATCCGCTCAGCGCAAACCCTTCTACTTCTTTTACTTTCATCACAGGGCTGGGGGTTTTCCCTTTCAGCACAGTGGCCCATTTCTTTTCGCCTGCTCCAGCATCGGTGCTCGGCTTATCCCAGCTCGTGCAGTCGTACCCTCCTTCGAGCTTTGTCCTGTTCCATCCCGTGCCTTCCAGCTTTATAACATCCTCAACAACGTATTCCCCGGCACACACGCGCATCTCCTTCACTTCGTTTTTCTTCGCGAGCTCAAGGCCTTTGAGCACTGTCTTTACAGGCTTTTCTTGCGTCCCTGGGTTCGTATCGTTCCCGCTCTGAGCCGACACATACACGGCTTGGGAACCTCCATCCGCCACGGCTTTGGAACCTCCATCCGCAGAAGCATCTGAATCTCTATCTACAGGCTCGCTCTTATCCCCGCAGCCAACGCAGGCTGCCAAAGCACTAAAAAAGCTAATAAACTGAATCGATTTCGATAAAGATTTCATCGTGTATACTTCGTCTGTGAAATTATTTGCGGTAGGATAACAACTTATTTGGGAGCAATCTACCTTCACTGCTCGGAGCGTCTTATTCTATCAGTGCTAGTGTTTCGTGCTTGACCAGCAACTGCTTGCCACAGAAAGCAAGCCCCACGGCAAGCACTGACTTGACCCCACGACTGAAAAGCTCCTGGCTATAGCCTTTGTCCTTGATCTGCTGCACAGCCCCTTGGGCCACAGCCTGCAACTGTTCGAGCTCCCAACTTCGCTTGAACTCCAGCACAACCCCGAGCTTGCTTTTATCCTTGGGCTCAAGCATTAAATCATAGCGCCCCCAACCACTCTCGCGTTCAGAACGGATGTAGTAGCGTTCGCGCACCTGTTGCATCATCCCGAGCACAAACGATTGATACACCTTTTCAGGTTCGTGGAGCGCTACATCGAAGTAGCTCAGGCTTTCTTGCACGTACAAACTCAAACCTCGGCCAAACGCCTCAATATCCCCACGCAGCAGCGTCTCAACCAGGCTTTCTCCTCCTTCGTACTTGCCCACCTTCTCAAGCCAGAAGCGCATCAATGACTCGTATTCCCCACGCACTTCGCGGTTCGGGATCTGCAGCCTGATGCTTCGGGCACTCCCTTGCACCCCGGCAAGGCTATCCGCTCTTGTCAGGTATCCGCTGCTCAACAAAAGTCCCCAGACATTTTCCGCATGGTTTTCCAAGTCCTGCAGCGGCACAGTCTCTTGGACGATCTGCTCGGTGCTTCCTTGCCCATCTTGCAACAGCTCCTCAAGCCCTTGTTTGACCTTTAAGCTTGCTCGAGTCAAAAGGCGACGGATTAAGGCGTTATCGCTTGTGTTTATCCAGTATGGCTTTGGTTCATGGCTCGTGCTTCTCACGAAGTTCACCACTGACCACGGATTGTACACCGTGGTTTTGCCAAACCGGTAGCCGTTGTACCACGTTTGCACCTCTTCTTCGCAGCCCAACAAATTTTTGGCTTTTAACAACGCATGCACCTCTTCGGGGGTGAATCCAAACCACTCGCTGTACTCTTCGCTCATCACCCCATAGCAACCAAGGTTATTCAACCCCGAGAAAATATCCTCTTTCGCCACTCGCAGGATTCCTGTCATCACGCCTTTGCCCAGATACGGATTGTCCTTCAAGCACTGGCTTAGCAAAGTCCTCATCAGCTCTCGCATTTCAGCGTAGTACTCATGCTGGTACGCGGCGATCATGGGCGCGTCGTACTCATCGATAAGCACGTACGGCTTCTTCCCATAATGCTCTGCCAAAAGCTTGCACAAAAGCTTCAACGTTCGTTCCAATTCGTCCGGCTCTACTTGCGCTTGCGCAAGCCGTTGCAACGCCTCTTGCTCACGACCAGGCAACCGTTTCATCCCTTCTTCGCATAGCGATACGTGCCTGCTTACCTCCTCCTGAAGAATTGCTCGCAATGCCTTGTACCCACTGGCCCATGTCGATTTTTTCGCATCTTTGAACGACACGTAAATCACTGGATACTTCCCCTGATGCTTTGCGCAAAACTCTGTTTCCTCGCCAATCAACAGCCCCGCAAACAGATTCTCTTTTTCGGACTTTCCCGGCTTTTCCAAAAAACAGCGAAGCATGTCCAGGTTCACGGTTTTGCCAAATCTCCGTGGTCGCGTCAGGAGTACTACATCATCCCCCCTTTCCACAACTTCCAGGATAAGCAGCGTCTTATCCACATACGCGCAGTTTGTTGTCTTCAGCTTCTCAAACGTAGAAACGCCGATCGGCATTTCCCCTTGAGGATTGTGGATGCGTACCCGCCTAGGTTTTTCCTGCATGTTTACCTTCTTCGCACATTCAATCAAGCTTGTCATGATCTCGTATGCAGGGGCTCTAAAAAGATAAATTCTTATTTATTTGCGCTTGTTCGCGTGTCTACACGTTGTACCCGCGGCTGAGAATTTCTACGGAAAAAAGGTTGGCCATGGCATGCAAAGCAATCGAGGCACCGACGCCTCCTGTGCGTGCGCGCAACCAACCAAACAAAAGAGAGGGGAAGAACACTGCAAGTTGCTGCAGGGGATTCCACACATAAACCAGATGAGTCATTGCAAAGACAAGGCTGGATACCACAAGCCCTGGGCCGATGCTCGCTCCGGCTATTCGCCACCGTGGTTCCCATACTTCATCTAGCCGCGACTGAAGATACCCGCGGTAAAAGGCCTCTTCTGGAAGGGCGATAACAACAAGGTGCGCCATGACTAAATTTACTACTTCGGGCAACGGTATCGTTAAAACAAACGGCCCCTTTGGTTGCCACCAAGCTCGCCAGAAGGGGACAAAGAGAGGGAACACGAGGGCAACCATCAAAAGGGCCCATGCAAAAGCCTGCATTACTGCACGAACAAGAGCTTTCAAGGGAAGAGGGCAAGAGAGCATCCACCCGCCAAGGCTAAGCCCTGCGCGCTGCGTCACCGCATCGCCTTTTTGCCATACAAGCCACCATGTAAGAAAAAGCAAGAGGCCTCCAAAAATTGCAGGGACATAGAAAGACGGAAGCCATTGCAAGGCAACAGCTAGGCCACCCGCCACAACAAGTGACGCAGCGAAAGCTTCGATGGCAACACCAAGTCGAACAGAATAATTTTGCACGCGGTTACCCTTACCATATAAAAGTTCTCTCTTTGGAGCGCATCGAAAAAAAGACTGTCTACGCCCTAGCATTTGCCGTTCGTTCTGGTAGACTCCCTGTACCATCTTAATAAAACAGGAGCGAAGCTTTCCAGCACAGTGGGATCCGAAGCTTGGAATTCACGTGACTTGAAGTCGCGGC
>JADMIO011319495.1_pt1 | contig 93306 bp, 86 predicted proteins | sample 8958161 | NCBI WGS metagenome assembly JADMIO01 (sample SAMN16585339, study PRJNA669376) | soil metagenome | isolation source: Crop rotation soil | place: USA: Cullars Rotation, Alabama | collected 2011
CGCGACAACTTGTCCACGTGGAATTCTAAGCTTAGGATCCCAATGTGCTGGAAAGGGCGACCAGCGTCACGCCGATGATCGTGAGCGTCGACAGGATCGCGAGCGACAGGATCGCCATGAGGACCGTGTCCATCAGCCGCACGTTCACGCCCGACACGTCGGCGACCTCGGGGTCGAAGGTGGCGAACAGGAACCGGCGGTAGAGCACGGTGAAGACCGTGACGGACAGCACCAGGGCGAACGCGAGCAGCAGCAGGTCGCCGGTGCTCACGCCGAGGATGCTGCCGAACAGGGCCGCGTCGAAGCTGGCGCCCTTGTTGCCGAACTTGGTCAGGAGGGCGACACCGAGGGCGAAGGACGCGGTGGTGATGACGCCGATGGCGGCGTCCGCGCCGATCGTGCGGCGTCGGGTGACGGCGTTGATCGCGAGGGCGGACGCGAGTCCCCACACCCCGGCGCCGAGCAGGATGTTGACGCCGAGCAGCGGTGCCGCGGCGAAGCCGCCGAAGATGGCGTGCGAGAGGCCGTGGCCGATGTAGCTCATGCCGCGCAGGGTGATGAACACGCCGAGCAGGCCGCACAGGGCACCTGCCATGACCGCGGCCTCCATGCCGTGCTGGAAGAAGGCGTACTGGAAGGGGTGCAGCATCAGGCCACCCCCCGCCGCATCGGGTGGCTGTCGATGACGACCGGCATGCCGAGGTGCTGCATGACCTCCATGCGGGCGCCGAACACCTTCTCGAGGACGTCCGGGACGATGACGTCCTCCGGTCGTCCGGAGGCGATGACGCGCTGCTGCAGGGCGACCAGGTGGGGCAGGTGCGATGCCATGCCGTTGAGGTCGTGGGTGGTGAGGACGATCGCGAGCCCGTCGCGGTTGAGGTCGTCGAGCAGGTGCAGCACCTCGTGCCGGGTCGCGACGTCCACGCCCGAGGTCGGCTCGTCCATGAGCAGCAGCTCGGGACGCCGCACGAGAGCTCGGGCGATGAACATCCGCTGCTGCTGCCCACCGGAGAGCTCGCGGATGTGCCGCTTCGCGAGGTCGGCGATGCCGAGGCGCTCGAGAACCGTTGCCACGTCGGCCTTCTCCTCGCGCGTCGCGAACGGCGACAGCCGCTTCGTCGCGCGAGCCATGAGGACGCACTCGGTCACGGTCGCGGGGAAGCTCCAGCTGACCGACTCCACCTGGGGCACGTAGGAGACCGCGGTGCCAGGAGCGCGGGTGACCGTGCCGTGCTGGGGCCGGACGGTGCCGAGCAGCACCTTGAGCAGGCTGGTCTTGCCGGAGCCCGAGGGCCCGACGATGCCGGTGAACTGGCCCGGGCTGACGGCGAAGCTGACGTCCTTGAGGACGGCGGCCCCGTCGTAGCCGAAGGTCACGTGCTCGAGCGATATCACTGGGGGTAGTCCGCCTTGTCGGGAGCGACGTCGGAGGTGTCCAGGGCGTCGAGCCTCGTGGGGGTGCCACCGAGCGCCTTGACCATGGTGCGGAAGTCGTAGCGCATCAGCCCGAGCCAGGAGTGCTCCTTCTCGCCCGGCTCGCCCGGCAGGTCGTCGTCGCGCAGCGTGTCCTCGTAGCGGGCGCCGGACTCCTTGGCGATCTGCTCGAGGATCGGCGAGGGGAACACCTCCGACCCGAAGATGACGGGCACCTTCTCGGCGCGGACCTGGTCGATGATGGCGGCGACCTCCTTCGGTGTGGGGTCCTCGAAGTTCGAGGGCTGGACGGCGCCGATGATCTTCCAGCCGTAGTCCTTGCCGAAGTAGGCGTAGGCGTCGTGGTAGGTCAGCAGCTCCAGCTTCCCGTTCGGCACGGACGCCTGATCGGCCTTCAGCGCGTCCGAGAGAGCGGTCGCCCTGGCGTCGAACGCCACGCGGTTGGTCTCGTAGTAGTCCGCGTTGTCCGGGTCGGCCTGCTTCAGGGCGGCCGCGGCCTCGTCGGCGTACTTGATCGCGTACAGCGGATCGGTCCAGAGGTGCGGGTTGGGCTTGCCGTCCTCCTTCGGGAAGGAGAAGTCGTAGAGGTAGTCCGACTCCGGCAGGGACAGGGTGCCGAGGGCGACGACCCGCGAGCCCTTCTTGGCGTTCTGCTCGGCGAGCTCGGCGGTCGGGTCCTCGAGCTTCAGCCCGTTGACGAAGACGAGGTCGGCGGTGGACAGCACCTCGGCGACCTTCGGGGGCGGCTCGTAGGTGTGGCTGTTGGTGCCCTCCGGGACGATGCCGTGCAGCTCGATCCGGTCGCCGCCGACGTTGGCCACGATGGACGTGATCGGCGCGACGGTCGTCGCCACCACGAGCTTGCCGCTCGACCCGGGCGCGGAACCGCCGCTGCAGGCCGCGGCGAGCAGCAGAGGGACGATCGCGAGGGCAGGGCGCATGCCCTGGAGGCTACCGCCTTGTTGCGAACAGTTCGCAACTAGAGACGGCGCGCCAGCGTGAGCGAGAAGTCGCCGGCGTCGTCGGTCCACGTGGTGACGACCTCGAAGCCCGCTGCGGCCAGCTCGGTCCGGATCCCGTCGACCCGGAACTTCGCGCTGGTCTCCGTGAGGATCTCGTCCCCCGCCGCGATCCGCCACTCGAGACCGAGCAGCGGCACGACCAGGTCACGCCGGGCCCGCAGCCTCATCTCGATCCGCTCGTCGACCTCGTTGTAGACGGCGACGTGGTCGAAGTCGTCCGGGTCGAGGTCCACGTCGAGCTCGCGGGCGAGGACGGAGAGGACGTTCTTGTTGAACGCGGCGGTCACGCCGGCGCTGTCGTCGTAGGCCCGGACCAGGCGGTCGCGGTCCTTCACCAGGTCGGCACCGAGCAGGAACAGGTCGCCGCGGTCCGTGGCGTCGTGCACCCGGCCCAGGAACGCTGCGCGCGGACCGGGCGTGAGGTTGCCGATGGTCGAGCCGAGGAAGACGACCATCCGGTCACCGGCCGAGCCGGGCAACGGCGAGAGGTCGTCCTCGAAGTCCGCCACGATGCCGCGGACCTCGATCTCGGGGAAGTCGCGGGTGATGCGCAGCGCAGCGTCGTGGATCGGCTCCTCGGACACGTCGAGGGGCACGAACAGCGAGGGCCGGACAGCCTCCAGGAGCGCCTTGGTCTTGCGGGAGTAGCCGGCGCCGAGCTCCACGACCGTCGCCATGTGCGGCAGCTCGCCGGCGTGCGCGTCGAGGATCGCCTGCTCCGTGCGGGTCGGGTAGTACTCCGGCAGCTCCGTGATCTCGTCGAAGAGCTGGCTGCCCTTCTCGTCGTAGAACCACTTCGGGGGGATCTCGACGGGGCTCTTGGCCAGGCCGGCCCTGACGTCGGCAGCGAGCTGCCCCGGGTTCGGCGCGCGCCGGACCTCGACGGTGAAGGTCATCGCGCGAGCCTCAGTCCTGAGAAGGCCCAGCGCGCCGGCGCCGGGAAGAAGTTGCGGTAGCTGATGCGCTCGTGCCCGGCCGGTGTCGCGCACGACGCCCCGCGGAGGACGTGCTGGTCGTTCATGAACTTGCCGTTGTACTCACCGACGGCGCCGGCCTCCGGCTTGAAGCCGGGATAGGGCAGGTACTGCGACGCGGTCCACTCCCAGACGTCGCCGACCATGTGGTCCCCGGCGAGTCCCGGGTGCAGCCGGTCGAGGTCGAGCAGCTGACCGCGCCGCGGCTCAGCGTCCGCCGCCGCGACCTCCCACTCGAACTCCGTGGGCAGGCGGCAGCCGGACCAGCGGGCGTAGGCGTCGGCTTCGAAGAACGACACGTGCACGACCGGCTCACCGAGCCGGAGCTCGCGGACGCCGGCGGTGGTGAACGTCATCCAGGTGCCGTCGACGTCCCACCAGTAGTCGGGGGAGCGCCAGCCCTCGCGCTGCACGGCGTACCAGCCGTCGGACAGCCACAGGTCCGGTCGCTTGTAGCCGCCGTCGGCCATGAACGCGAGCCAGTCCGCGACGGTCACGGCGCGCGAGGCGATCTCGAAGTCCTGCAGCAGCACCTGGTGCCGGGGTCCCTCGTTGTCGAAGGAGAAGCCCGAGGTCGCACCGATCTCGTGGATGCCGCCCGCCACACCGCGGAACGACACCGGCGCGGGTGGGGGGTTGTCCTCCGCGGGCCGGTCGATCACCGCAGGGCCGAACGCGTGCCGCGACAGCAGGTGCTTGATGTCCATGACGAGCAGCTCCTGGTGCTGCTGCTCGTGGTTGATGCCGAGCTCGACGAGGGTCAGCACCGCGTCCGACGGGTCCATCGCCAGCAGCGCCTCGACGGCGTCGTTGACGTGCCGCCGGTAGCGGCCGACCTCCTCGACGCCGGGGCGGGTCACGAGCCCGCGCTCGGGGCGTGGGTGCCGCGGGCCGACCGCCTCGTAGTAGCTGTTGAACAGGAACCGGAAGCTCGCGTCGTAGGGCTCGTAGTCCTTCTCCGCGAGGACGAACTCCTCGTAGAACCAGGTCGTGTGCGCGCGGTGCCACTTCGTCGGAGAGGCGTCCGGCATCGACTGCGCCGTCTGGTCCTCGGGCGACAGCGGCGCGGCGAGGGCCTCGGTCAGGGCCCGCGACGCCGTGAAGCGGTCGGTCAGGCTCGAGGTGCGCAGGAGTGCCATGTGACCACCTTTCCCCAGGACACCGACAAAACCCGCTTACGAAGTGAGAACTTCACCGACCGGCACCTCTGCGTTCAGGACGTTCCCCTCCAGCGCGAGCGGACAGCTCCACGCGGGGTCGTACGCGCAGCTCGGGTGGTACAGGAAGTTGAGGTCGACGACCACGTCGCCACCGAGGTCGGCGCCCTTGGCGCTGTCGAGCAGGTAGCGGCCGCCGCCGTATGACGTCGACCCCGCGGTGCGGTCCTTCACCGGCACGAACAGCCCTCCCGAGTACTCGTCCAGCCACCACGCGTCGAGGGGGCCCCAGGGCGTGCGCAGCACCCCGATGCGGGACATCCCGACGCCTCCCTCGAGCGTTCGGGTCATCGGCCCGGCCGGTTCGAGCGGCACCTCGCAGCGCCACGCGGGGTCGTAGGGCGTGACGGGCAGCCCGGTCGCCCGGCGCGGGTCGTCCGCGGTCAGCGGTGACGCGGACGAGGTGCGGAACAGGTCGTCCCGTCCTCGGCGCCAGGCGTCGTGGCCCACCTCGGGGGAGCTCGCGCGGACGACGGCGTACAGGTCCGAGACAGCCCGTCGCCAGGTGAGCAGGTCGCGACTCATCCGTGCGGCAGCTGGTCGAGGAGCCGCAGCCACACCTCGGTCTGCGTGGGGTAGCTGGCCACCGCGTGCCAGAGCCGCTCGAGGGTGACCTCGCCGACGATCGCGACGGTGGCCGCGTGCACCATCTCGGTGACGCCCGGGCCGTAGAACGTCGCGCCCACGAGCCGGTCGCCGTGCACCACCAGCTGCGCCCAGCCCGGGTTGTCGTCGCCGTACAGCGACCCCCCGGCCGTCTGGCCGAGCTCGTAGGACACGGTCGTCACGTCGAGGCCCCGGTCGCGGGCGGCCTTCTCGGTGAGGCCGACCGACGCGAGCGGCGGGTCGGAGAAGACGACCTGGGGGACGACGGCGTGGTCCGCCGTGGCGGCGTGGTCGGTCCAGGACCCCTTGATCCCCAGGCCCTTCGCCCTCGCCGCGATGACGGTGCCGGCGACGCGGGCCTGGTACTTGCCCATGTGCGTGAGCAGCGCCCGTCGGTTGACGTCGCCCGCGGCGTAGAGCCAGTCGAAGCCCTTGACGAGCAGCGTGTCGTCGACCGTCAGCCAGTCGCCGTCAGTCAGGCCCACCGAGCCGAGCCCGAGGCCGTCGGTGTTGGGACGGCGGCCGGCTGCGACGAGGACCTCGTCCGCCTCGATCGTCGACCCGTCATCGAGGGTGACCGTGACGCTGCCGTCCCGGACGACCCTGGTGGCCGAGACCCCGGTGCGGACGTCGACGCCGGCCCGCTCGAGAGCGGCCGTCACCCGCCGGCCCGCCTCCGGCTCGTTGTTGACCAGCACCCGGTCGCTCCGCTCCACCACGGTGACCTGGCTGCCGAGCGCCTGGTACCCGAAGGCCATCTCGACGCCGATCACGCCGCCGCCCAGGACGGCGAGCCGACGGGGTGCGGCGGAAGCGCTGGTCGCGTCACGGGCCGTCCACGGCCGGGCGTCGGCGAGCCCCTCGACCGGCGGGACCACCGCCGAGGAGCCCGTCGCGAGGACGACGGCGTGCCGTGCGGTGAAGGTGACGCCCCCGACCTCGACCTGCTTCACGCCGGTGAGCCGGGCCCTGCCCCGGGCCAGGGCGATGCCGGTGTCGTCGACCCATCGCACCTGGTGGACGTCGTCCCAGTGGCTCGTGAAGGCGTCGCGGCGGGCGAAGACCGCGGCCGCGTCGAGCGCACCCACGGACAGGCCCGGCAGCGCCCTCGCCTCCGACAGCGCCTCGAGCGGGCGCAGCAGCGCCTTGCTCGGCATGCAGGCCCAGTAGGAGCACTCGCCCCCGACCAGCTCGCTCTCGACGAGCAGCGCGCTCACGCCGCCCCGTACGGCGTAGTCGGCGACGTTCTCGCCCGTGGAGCCCGCCCCCATGACGATGACGTCGTACGTCGTCTCCGACAGCTCGGCGGGCTGGTGGTCGTGGGCCTGCTTCGGCTCGGGCACGGGGCCTCCTCCATGATCGCTGCCTGACTGAACCACGCGGTCCCTACCCGCATGCCCGCTGGATCTGACGTCCTGGTGACACGCCCCGTCGCCAGGTGAGCAAGAATCGTCGTGAGCACCCCGCCAGCAAGGAACAGGAGCACCCCGTGGTCGAGCCCGACGGCAGCAGCGAGACGCCGCAGGACACCCCACCCCTGACGCCGGCGGCCAGGCGTCCGCGCACGGCCGCGGAGCAGCGCAGCGCAGAGGCCCCGGCCGCTGCCGCTGAGCCCGCTGCTGAGCCCGCCGGCGCGGAGGTGCCGCCGGTCAAGAAGGCCGTCAAGCGCGCGCCGCTCAAGCGCACGGCGAAGAAGGCCCCTGCGCCGGTTGCGGACGCGCCGGCCGAGGAGACGCCGGCGACCGCGCCGGCCGAGGCAGCCGACGCTCCACCGGCGAAGAAGGCCCCGGCCAAGAAGGCCGCGGCGAAGGCGCCCGCTGTGGCGCCCGCCGAGAAGCCGGCTGAGAAGCCTGCTGAGAAGCCCGCTGCCGTCTCGGCACCTGCGCCCGCTCCGGAGCGGTCGTGGTCGACGCCGTCCGCCAGCACCACGTCGCTCCCGCCGGTGCAGCCGGGCATCCCGATCACGAAGACGCACGTCGCGGGTGTCGCGGCCGTCCTCGGCCTGTTCGTCCTGCGCCGCCGGCGCCGGAAGCACCGCTCCTGAGGCCGGTCCCGCACCCCACCGGCCCGGGTCAGGAGTCGGTCTGGGACTACCCCAGGCCGCCGCGGCTGGAGCGGTCCGGCCGGCTGGTGGAGGTCGTGCTCGGCGGCGTCGTCGTGTGCTCCACGACCCGAGCGCTCCGGGTGCTCGAGACCAGTCACCCGCCGAGCTGGTACCTGCCGCGGGCGGACTGGCTCCCCGGCGCGCTGCGCCAGGCTGAGGGCACGTCCGTGTGCGAGTGGAAGGGCACGGCCCGCTACCTCGACGTCGTCGGCGGGGACCGCGTCGCCGCCCGGGCCGGGTGGACCTACCCGACTCCGGTCGCGTCGTTCGCGGAGCTCACCGACGCGGTCGCGGTCTACCCGCACGCGATGGACCGGTGCACGGTCGACGGCGAGGTCGTCCGGCCCCAGGAGGGCGGCTTCTACGGGGGCTGGATCACCGACGACGTCGTCGGCCCGTTCAAGGGCGTCGAGGGCTCCTGGGGCTGGTAGCTACTCGACGTCGATCCCGAACACGTCGTGCAGGAAGTCGCGGGCGCACTGGTCGGTCGCGACGGTGTCGCCCTGGTTGGCCTCGGCGCAGTCGCTGTACTGGTTGACGGCGTCGACGTGGGTGAGGACGAAGCCCCAGATCACGGCGCCGAAGACGACCGACACGAGGCCGGTGACGATGCCGGTCATCGCGGCGCCGCCGTTGCTGGCCTCCCGCCGCTTGACGCGCCCCCGGCCGATGACGCCGAACACGATCGCGAGCACCGACGGCACGAACGCGACCCAGAAGCAGGGCAGCAGCCCCGCGATGCCCAGGACGAGCGCGGCCGTGCCGAGGCCGTTCTTGCGCTGGCCGCCGGGGACGGGCGCGCCGTACGGGGCGGGTTCGCCGTAGGGCGGCGGCTGCGGTGCGCCGTACGGAGGCGGCGGTGGCGTGCCGTACGGGGTCGGCACCGGCTCCTTGGACAGCGACGGGCCGTCGCCGGGCGGCGGCGGGGCGAAGGGGTCCTGGGGGTCGGTCATGCCCGCAGTCAACCGCACCTGACGACGGCCTGTTGTGGTGGACTGGGAGCGTGAGGACGTCGCGTCGCTGGCTGGCCGGGGGGCTGCTCGTCGGGCTGGGCTGGCTCGGATCGCCGGGCGCGGTCCCGGTGTACGACGGGGTCGGGCTGCCGGACGAGCCGTACCGCTACGTCGTCGCGCCGCCCGGTGCCACGAAGACCGTGCCGGTCACCGGCGCCACCGCCGTCAGCCCGGTCAAGAACGGCCGCAACACCGACGGCCTGTCGGTCCAGACCGGCGAGCAGGGGCCGCAGTTCTCGCTGTTCCTGCCGCAGTTCTCGATGGCCGCGACCGGGACCTCCGTCACGATCCGGATCACGCCCGAGGCGGTCACCGAAGCGCCGGCCGGGACCAGGGTCGACGGCAACGGCTACCTGGTCGAGCTCGTGGACCCGGCAGGGGCGGTGACGCTCACGGACAAGGCGGCGATCGCCACCCTCTACCTGCGCTCCACGTCGCAGAAGAAGCCGCAGCCGACCATGTACTACCGGGCGACCAAGACCGACGCGTGGCGCGCGCTGCCGACCACGGCCGGGGGCTTCGACGTGCGCGTGGCGAGCTTCGTGGGTGCCGGTGAGTACGTCGTGGCGCTGCCGTCCTCCGCCGGAGGTGGCGGCAAGGGCAGCAGCGTCCCCCTCGTGCCGCTCGTGCTCGTCGGTCTGCTCGTCGTGCTCGTCGGTGTCGTGCTGGTCGTCCGGCTCCGTTCCGCAGGCGGCGTGGAGCTCTCGACCAGCCCCTCGGCGTGAGGTCGCGCGTCGCGCTGCTGCTCGTCGCGTTCGCGGTGGCCGTCGGCCTCCGGGTCGCGCTGGGCCGCCCCGACGTCGCCACCGACGTACCGGCCGCGCTCGCGTTCGCGGTCGCCCTGCTCGTCGTCGCCCTGGCGGCGGGCACCAGGGCACCGGTCACGCGCACGGCCGTCCTGGCCGGCCTCGCCGGAACGGTCCTGGTCTGCCTGCCCGTCAGCCTCGAGCGGCTGATCACCCTCGAGCCGCTGCACGGCGCGCAGGGCTTCGCGCCCTGGGCGGCCGCAGTCGTCGTCGTCGCGACCGCGGAGGAGGTGTTCCTGCGCGGCGCCCTGTACGACGCGACCGAGCGGGTCTGGGGCGCCTACGCCGCCATCGGCCTCGGTGCCGTCTGCTTCGCCCTGCTCCACGTCCCGCTGTACGGCTGGCACGTCGTGCCCCTCGACCTCGCGGTCGGGATCGTCCTCGGGGGTCTCCGGCAGGGCACCGGAACCCCGACGGCGCCGGCGATCACGCACGTCGGCGCCGACCTGGTCGGCTGGTTCGTCCGCTAGCCGGTCACCAGCCCTGACGCGTCGGGCCTACGGCTCCTCGTCGCGGGGGCGGCGCAGGACGAGGACCGTGATGACGATGAGCAGCAGGACGCCGCCGCCGAGGAAGGCCAGCCGGACGCCGCTGAGCCCGCCCGCTTGGTCGATCGGCTTCGAGCCGGGCAGCCGGATCACGGCGTAGTCGCCGAGAGCGCGGAACGGGGTGGCCAGCACGTCGCGGCCGCTCTTCACCGTCTTGACCTCGGTCCACGGGTCGGACGAGGTGGTGCGGTGCACGACGACCGGGTCGGGGCTGGTCATCACGGCCGCGCGGACGAACAGGAAGCCCTGCACGTTGTCCGGCATCAGCGTCGCGCCGTCGCTGGCCGTCACGTGGTAGGCGTTGCCGTCGAACGTGCCCCGCGGGGCGGTGCCGTCGGCGACGAACGGCGCAGCGGTCAGCGTGACCTTGTCCGTGGTCGCGGAGAACGCGCCCTGGGACAGGTCGACGATGACCTGCGGCCCGACCTCGTCGCTCTTGGCCTGCAGGTTCTCGGCCACCCCGCCCGTGACGGTCGCGGTGTCCGTGGCGGTCGACGGCGCCGGCGACTTCCCGACGTACCGGTAGGGCTGGTCGGTGCCCACGCCGTCGTACACGGGCACGCTGTCGGGCGAGGCGAGCCAGCCGACCGTGACGAGAAGGGCGCCCGCGACCCAGCGGCGCATCATGCGGTCGCCTCGACCAGCGGCTGGGCGATCAGGTACAGGCTGAAGACCGTGTAGGCGACCATCGCGAGCAGCCACGGAAGCTCGCTCTGGAACGCGGTCTTCTCGTCCTCCGCCTTGCGCGCGAGGTGCCGGTGGGCGATGACCACGGCGATGACGTGGACGGCCACGATGACGACGAGGCTGACGTACCAGTTCACCCGGGCGGGCAGGATGTCGGTGTTGACCTTGAACGACGTCGAGGTGTCCCCGTAGCCGGGGTTCTGCACGAGCGGCACGAGCGACTGCAGGTTGACCATCAGGTACTGCAGGTTGTGCGCGATCAGGTAGCCGAACGCGATCGGGACGAGGCTCGGGACCAGGCCGGCGAGGGCCTGGACGGACGTCGTGCCGTGTCGGCCGCGCCGCGCCGACGCCACGGCGAAGGCGCCGAAGACGAGCAGCGTGATCAGCACGACGGCGGCGAGCGACAGGGTGCGGAACACGTCGAGCCGCTCGGCCGAGGCGCCGTACGTCCGGCGCTCGTAGTCCTGCCACTTCGGGGTCGCGAGCAGCCCGTCGAAGTTGATGCTGATGAGCAGCAGCAGCAGGAACAGCACCCGGCTCGGCGTCGCCTCGGCGGGGACGTCGAGCCCGCCGCCGAAGCCCTGCCGGCCGGGCGCGCCGAAGCGCCACCAGCCGAGCCGCCCCCAGACGTTGTAGAGGGCGGAGAAGACCTCGCCCCGCTCGAGCCACGAGGGGCCGAACAGCAGGCCGAGGAACAGCGACGCGATGCCGTAGCCGATGAGCACGGCCCCCACGAAGGCCGGCTGCACCGCGTCGTTGTTGTAGACCAGCTCGCCGAGGACCAGCAGCACGAACAGGCCGAAGGCGGGCCAGGAGCCCACCGTCCACTCCAGGGGCTTCTTCCGGGCGAGCACCGTCTTGCGCAGGCCCGCGTCGTCACCGAGCCGGGCCAGGTTGGCGAAGGGGTTGACCGACCTGGTCCAGTCGCCGAGCACGCCGCACGTCAGCGGTACGGCGATCCACAGGAGGATCCAGAAGAACGTCGGGGCCAGGTTGGCCGACTTCTCCTGCGTCCCGGTGAGCCCGACGACCGCGACGAGCAGCGTCACGGCGACCGAGACCAGCGCGGGCACGGGTGACAGCGCGCCGCGGGGGACGACGTCCGGCGCGACGGTCTCGGCCGGCACGGCCGTTCCGCGACGCAGCACCAGCACGAAGCTGAGGACGACGACGGCCACGCCCGAGAGGACGAACAGGTAGAGCGGGATCGGCAGCTCGTAGCGCTCCCCGAAGGTGTGCGCGAGCACCGTGGTCTGCATGCCCTCACCCTAAGTGGCATCACCCGCCGTGCCCCTGAACGCCGCAGCCCGCCGGCGGGGGCTCGGCGGGCTGCGGCTGTTCGGGTGGTGCTCCGGGTCGGGCTAGCCGTGCTGGCGGCGCCGCGCGACGAAGGTGCCGCCGGCCAGGGCCAGCAGGACCAGTGCGAGGAGCGAGGCGGTCTCGCTACCGCCGGTCTTCGGCAGGTTGGTCTTCGCCGGCGGTACGACGGTCGGCGTGGCGACCGACAGCGCGGACACGGCGTCCGCCCTGCCGACCGACAGCGTCAGCAGGTCGGGCGCGATCGGCAGGCCGAGCGTCACCTGGGCCGGCACCGCGTGCGCCTCGGCGCTGCGGCCGTCCGCGGAGACCTTCTTCGTGACGGTGCCCTGCTGGATGAGCTTGGCGCCGCTGTTGAGGCTGGTCAGCAGGGCGGTCAGCTGGGAGAGCACGGTGTCGAGGGCGGCGTTCGCCTGCGTCACGACCGGCACGAGGGTGCTGTCGAGGGCGGTGCCGAGCAGCGTGCCGTCGAGCAGGCCGGCGGTGATGCCCTTGTCGCTGGCGACCAGGCTGACCAGGTCGGTGAGGCCGGTGGACACCCTCACGGAGAGCAGGGTCGCGGAAGCGGCGGACTTCGCGGCGCTCTTGGTCAGGGCGGACGTGGCCGAGGCGGTCGCCTTGGTGGCGCTGACGGAGACGAGGCCGCCGAACAGCGACAGGTCGAGGGCGTTCGTGCTGCCGTTGCTCACGACGGAGGTCAGGCCCGGGACGATGCTCTGCCCGGTCTGGACCGAGCCCAGCTTGATGACGGCCCCGTCGAGGAGCTTGGCGAGGATCGCCTGGACCTGCGCGGGCAGGGCCGCGACCGTGGCGGCGAGCGTCGCTCCGGAGAGCGCGGGCGTCGCGATGGTGGCGGGCGAGCCGGGGATCACGCCGGCGAGCGGGTTGGGGATGCTGACCGACGGCAGCGCGGGCAGCGTGCCGAGGGCGGTGGTCAGGGTGCCGGTCTGCGCCACGACCTGCGCGACGGCGGCGTTCAGGGCGCTCAGGGCGGTGTCGAGCTCGTCGCCGAGACCGAGCGAGCGGAGCGATCCGAGCTGCGCGCTGGTGAGGCTGCCGGTCGAGGTCGTGAGGCGCGAGAGCGCGTTGACGGCGGCCTTCTGCGCACCGACGTCGAGGTCGAGGCCCAGCGGGTTGCTCGGGACGTCGAGGGTGCTGGCGACCTTCTCCCCGGGGGAAGCGAGCGTCGCCGTGACGGTGCGGTTCAGCGGAGCGAGCAGCGACGCCAGTGTGCCGTCGGTGACGAGCTTGCCGCCGGCGAGGAACGAGCTCGCGGTGGCGACGTCGCTCGCGACCTTGTCGTGGAAGGCCTGGGCCTCGGTGCCGATCAGCGTCAGCACGGCAGGGTTGGGCACGGTCGGCAGGGCGACGGGCAGGTTGAGCTGCAGCTGCACCACACCGGTGCCGCTGGTGGCCTTGTAGAGCAGGTCCTGCTTGTCGGCGGCGGCAGCGGTGCCGGTGCCGGTGGCGGTGAGGGCGAGGGCCGCGGTGGCGGTGCACGCGGCGACGCGGACGAGGCGCATGTGAGCTCTTCTCGGTGGTGGGCTGTTAGGGGCAGCATTCGGCACCGGACGTCCCTGCCTTGCGCTGTCCCCGGAAACTGACCGAGTACCTCCGGCTATGTGCGTGTTGCCCGGTCCGCGCCCTTTTGCGGCGGCGCGGACCGGGCGGACAGCTACCGGTCGCGCTCGAGCCAGGCCAGGGCGAACAGCCAGGTGCACGAGCCCACCAGGCCGAGCGTCATGGCGTAGACCAGGACGTTGAGGGCCGTCTCGGACGGGCCTCCGGAGGCGAGCAGGACATGGGGCAGGGGTGACCAGTCGAAGGTCATGGAAGGGCTCCTGAGGACAGGCGGGAACCGCGCAGGGACTCCTGCGCGGGAGCGAGGTCGCTCAGTCGCCTGGTGGGCCCCGGACGCACGCCGCTCCGCGCGACGTGGACGTCGTGACGACGGCGCCCGTGGTCCGGCCGGCTCCGCCGGCGGGTGCCGTGAGCGCCACGGCCGACGCGCTCGTCGCCTGTGGCAGCGGCGCTGCTGCGGGCAGCTGCTCCGTCGTCCTGGGTGCGACCCGACCGGAGGGCGCGGTGCACTGCTCGACGGCGGTGAGCCGCAGGGACGTCGTACCCCTGTCCGTCGGGGCGACGGGCGACAGCAGCGCCAGGAGCAGCGCAGCCAGAGCGGCGAGCGCTGCTCTGCTCCGCACGGCCGTCACCTCATCAGCCTACGGACGGAGCAGGCCCTGCCACCCGGAAGAAGGGAACCGGGAGGCAGGGCCTGCGTTCGGGGCGGGGGGAGCGTGCTAGCTGCTGATGCCGAGCGCTGCCATGTCGGGCTGTCCGTAGAAGGCGTGCATGTACGCGCCCGTCACGTTCTTGCCCTGCATGAAGATCGACTTGTCGTAGAGCAGCGGGAAGATCGGGGCGTAGTCCCGCATGATCTTCTCGTCGAGGTCGCCCCAGGCCTTCGCGGACTCGTCCTGGTCGGTGATCGCGGAGATGCGGTCCATCTCCGTGTTGACCTCGGGGACGTTCAGCTGGCTGAAGTTCTGGTTGCCCTGGGGGACGATCTGGCGACCGTCGAACAGCGGCGGGATGACGGTGCTGGCAGCGGGCCAGTCCGGGCCCCACGCCGCGACGACGAACTCCGGCTCCTTCGCCGCGTCACCCGCGGTCGTGTAGAAGACGCCGGGGTCGACCGACATGACCTTCACCGTGACGCCGACCTTCTTCATGCTGGCCTGGAAGGCGGCGGCCTGCGCCTGGCCCTTGGTCGTCGTGGTCGTGAGGATGGTCGCGCTGAACCCGTTGGGGTAGCCGGCCTCGGCCAGCATCTGCTTGGCCTTGGTCGGGTCGCCGTCCGGCTTCGCGTAGAGGTCGAAGTCCTTGTGGCCCTTGACGTTCGGCACCAGCACCGTGTTCGCGATGTCGCCGGCGGCGTTGGCGCCGCCGCGCGCCGCCTGCTGGTCGGTCTTGCTGATGGCGAACTCGAGCGCCTGCCGGACCTTGACGTTCTTCAGCGGTCCCTTGCTCGTGTTCATGGCGATGTAGCGGTTGAAGCCGGTCGTGCCCGAGACGCTGCGCTTCTTGAGCGCCGAGTTCGTGAGCACCGTCGCGACCGACGTGGCCTGCAGTGACGAGTCGAGCTGCACCGCGCTGGCGTCCGTGCCGGTCGAGCTGATGATGCGCTGGTCGATGACCGTCGCGTCCAGGCCCATGATGACCTTGACGGTGTCGGGGAGGGCGGTGCGCACCGAGTCCTGGCCCCAGCTGGTGTTGCGCTGAAGGAGCAGCGTCTTCCCGCGGACGTAGCTGGCGATCTTGTAGGGCCCGCTGGAGAACGGCCGGTTGTCGTAGTTGACCTTGGTGTCCTTGGCCTTGGGCACCGGGCTGAAGGTCGGGAGCGACACCGTGTACGGGAAGTCGCCGTGCGCGGACTTGAGCTTGAAGACGATGGTCTTGTCGTCGGGCGTCTCGATGGACGCGAGCTCCTTGCCGTCGTACGGGCCCTTGTAGTCCGTGCCACCGATCAGGTACTGCTTCGCGTACTGGGGGCCGGCGTCGATGAGGGAGCTCATCGAGCGCTCGACGCCGTACTTCACGTCCTGGCTGGTGATCGGCGAGCCGTCCTCGTACTTCAGGCCGTCCTTCAGCGTGAAGCTCCAGGTCTTCGCGCCGTCGGACGCCTTGCCGAGGTCGGTGGCCAGGTCGGGGGCGAGCTCCAGCCCGGCCTCGCCGGGCTGCGACTTGTAGGTCGTGAGTGTCCGGTAGAGCAGACGCCCGAAGTTCAGGGCCGAGCCGACGTAGTTGCGCTGCGGGTCGAGGTGCTCGAAGTCGCCGACCGTGAGGATCGTCAGCTCGCCGCCCTTCTTCCCGGCCGTCGTCGGGGTGGGGTCCTTCTTGTCGCCGCCGCACGCGGTCAGGGCGAGTGATCCGATGAGCAGGGCCGCACCGAGCCGGGCGCCCTGGGGGAGAGTCGTCATGCTGCTCCTTCGGGTTGTCGTGCGGCCGGAAGGTAGAGCCGCCCCTTCGGCGTGCGGAAGAGGCGATGCGGCCCTGAGCCGTGATCGTGACCGGGCAGTGACCGAGGTGTCCTGCGTGCAATCGCAGCGAGATCGTCCCGTGATCGTTTGAGCGTGAGATGGCTTGATAACAAAGGGATCTCGTGAAGGTCACGGACTGTCGAGTAGCCTTGGGCGGTGCGTCTTCGACCCCTCCTCCTCGCTGGTGCCGTCGTCCTGGCCGGACTCACCGTGGTGCCCTCGAGCGCCTCGGCCGCGTGTCCCTGGGTCGGGAGCACCGCGTCCGCTCCGACCAAGGCAGGTCAGGTCCTCGGGCGCATGACGCTCGCCGAGAAGGTGCAGCTCGTCACCGGTGCCGCGAACAACGGGCCGTCGGCAGGAGTGGTCAACGGCATCCCGCGGCTCTGCGTCCCCCGGCTGGTGCTCAACGACGCGAGCGCCGGTCTCGGCAACCGCCAGACCGGCACGACGGCCTTCCCCGACGAGATCGCCCAGGCCGCCACCTGGGACACCGCGCTGCAGACGGCCCAGGGCCGCGTGCTCGGTGCCGAGGCCGTGGCGAAGGGCGTCAACGTCGTGTTCGGCCCCGGGGTCAACCTGGCGCGCAACCCGCTGAACGGCCGGGGCTTCGAGTACGCCGGCGAGGACCCGGTGCTCGCCGGGAAGACGGCCGCAGCCCTGGTGCGCGGCATCCAGTCGCAGCACGTCATCGCGACCGTGAAGCACCTCGCCCTGAACGACCAGGAGACCCACCGCACGACGGTCTCGTCCGACGCGGACGAGCGGGTCGTCAGCGAGCTGTACCTCGCGCCGTTCGAGGCCGCGGTGCAGGCCGGCGCGGGCGCGGCGATGTGCGCCTACAACCGGGTCAGCTCGGTCTACGCGTGCGAGTCGGCGTCCCTGCTGCAGGGCGTCCTCAAGGGCCGGCTGCGCTTCCCCGGCTTCGTCGTGTCCGACTTCATGGCGACCCACTCCACGGGCGCGGCCAACCGGGGCCTCGACATGGAGATGCCGACCGGCAAGTACTACGGGGCGGCGCTGACCCGTGCGGTGCAGGCCGGCTCCGTGAAGGCGTCGACCCTCAACGACATGGTGAAGCGGGTCCTCACCTCCATGTTCGCGGTCGGGCTCGTCGACCACCCGCCGCGCAAGCCGGTCGGCATCGCGACGACGCCCACGTCGGTGTCGGTCGCGACCCGGGTGGCGCAGGAGGGGTCGGTGCTGCTGAAGAACACCGGCGTCCTGCCGCTGTCCGGCAGCACGCAGCGGGTCGCGGTCATCGGCGACGCGGCCGACGGCGACGGCGCGCAGCGCGCCAGCCAGGGCTACGGCAGCGCCCACGTGCCGCAGTTCAGCTACCACCCGAGGGTCTACTCGCCGCTCGAGGCGATCACCACGCGCGCGAAGCAGTCGGGCTCGGCGGTCACCTACCAGGACGGGTCGTCGCTGCCGCAGGCCGTGCTGGCCGCAGCGCTCGCGGAGGTCGCCGTCGTCTTCGTCAACGACGTGAGCATCGAGGGCTCCGACCGCCCCGACCTGAAGCCCCGCAGCGGCACCTGCTCGCTGACGGGCGGCACGACGTGCACCTACTCCTCGCTCGACCAGGACCAGCTCGTGCGCGCCGTGGCGGCGGTCAACCCCAACACCGTGGTCGTGCTGCAGACGGGCGGCCCGGTCGAGATGCCGTGGCTGTCCTCGGTGGCCGCCGTCGTGGAGAACTGGCTGCCCGGCCAGGTCGACGGGGCCTCGATCGCTCCGCTGCTGTACGGCGACGTCAACTTCTCCGGCAAGCTGCCGGTGACCTTCCCCGTCGCGCTCGAGGACGGGCCGCTGAAGACGGCGGCGCAGTACCCCGGCGTCCCGGACGCCCGCGGCGTGCCGCACGTCCGCTACAGCGAGGGCCTGCTCATGGGGTACCGCTGGTACGACGCGAAGAAGGTGACGCCGGCGTTCCCCTTCGGCTTCGGCCTGTCCTACACGTCGTACCGCTACTCCAAGGTGCGGCTGGTCGGCACGTCGACCGGTGTCAACGCGCTGGTGACCGTGCAGAACACCGGGTCGCGCACCGGCGCCGAGGTGGTGCAGGTGTACGCCGTGCCCCCTGCCGGCACCGGCGAGCCGCCCAAGGCGCTGGTCGGGTACACCAAGGTCGCCCTCAAGCCCGGCCAGACGGCCACTGTGACCATTCCCATCCCGAACCGGGCGTTCAGCGTCTGGAGCACCGCGCGCCACGCGTGGACGCCCGTCGCGGGCTGCTTCCTGCTCCGCGCGGGCGGCAGCTCCGCGGCCCTCCCGATCGCCTCCGGGCTGTCGCGCGGCGGCAAGGTCTGCTAGAACACGTTCTATGTCTTCTGAGGTTGACCTGCTGATCGTGGGCAGCGGGGGTGGCGGCCTGGCCGCGGCCCTGACCGCTGCTGACCGGGGCCTCACGGCTGTGGTGATCGAGAAGACCGACCTGTTCGGCGGGTCGACGGCGCTGTCCGGTGGCGCGGTGTGGATCCCGAACAACCCGACGCTGCTCAAGAAGAAGCAGGGCAACCCGCCGGAGGAGGTGCTCCGCTACCTCTCGGTGCTCACGGAGGGCCGGGTCCCGGCCGCCAAGCTCGAGGCCTACGTCGAGCACGGCCCGAAGCTGATGCAGATGCTCGCCAAGAGCAAGTGGATGAAGTTCAGCTGGTGCAAGGGCTACAGCGACTACCACCCCGAGAAGCCGGGCGGGAAGCCGCTCGGCCGCTCCATCGAGGCCAAGCCGGTCAACACGAAGGTCCTCGGGGCCGAGGAGAAGCACCAGCAGAAGAACGCGATGGAGGGCCCGCTCGGGCTCTGGATCACCATCTCCGACTTCCCGCACCTCAACATGATCAAGCGCACCACCAAGGGCAAGCTGATGGGCCTGGTGGCGGGGTGGCGCGTCGCCTCCAACCAGGTCCGCAAGCGGCACATGGCCACCGGCGGCCGCGCGCTGATCGCCCGCATGCGGCTCGCGATGCGCGACGCGAACGTCCCGCTGCGGCTCAACACCCCGCTGCGTGAGCTGATCGTCGAGGACGGCCGCGTCGTCGGCGCCGTCGTCGGTGACGGCGAGGTCATCCGCGCCCGCAAGGGCGTCCTGCTCGCCACCGGCGGCTTCGACCACGACCTCGCGATGCGCAAGGAGCACCTTCCCGAGGGCGGCCAGGACGACATCTCGGCCGGCGCCCCCGGCAACACCGGCGACGGCATCCGCGCGGGCGTCTCGCTCGGCGCCGAGACCGCGCTGCTCGACGACGCCTGGTGGATGCCGTCCGTCGTCGACCCCCGCTCGAAGGAGGTGCTCGTCCTCGTCGCCGAGCGCGCCATCCCGGGCCAGGTCATCGTCAACAAGCAGGGCGAGCGGTTCACCAACGAGTCCTCGCCGTACGTGAACTTCGTGCACGACCAGCTCGAGGGCGGTCACGTCCCCTGCTGGTTCGTCCTCGACCAGAAGGCCCGCGACCGCTACCCGTTCCTCCGGGCGCTGCCGGGCCGTCGGCTGTCGAAGGCCTGGTACGAGTCGGGCATCGCCGTTCAGGCCGACACCGTCGCCGAGCTCGCCGAGAAGATGTCGATGCCCTCGCTGGTCGACACCCTCGACCGCTGGAACACGATGGCGCGCACCGGTGTCGACGAGGACTTCCACCGTGGTGAGTCGGCCTACGACCGCTACTACGGCGACCCGACCCTGAAGAACCCCGTCATGGACACCATCGACCAGGGGCCGTTCTACGCGGTCCGCATCGAGGTCGGCGACCTGGGCACCAAGGGCGGGCTCGTCACCGACGAGCACGCCCGCGTCCTGCGCCCCGACGGCACCTGGGTCGAGGGCCTGTACGCGACGGGCAACACGTCCGCGTCGGTCATGGGCAACGAGTACGCCGGCGCCGGCGCGACCATCGGCCCCGCCATGGTGTTCGGCTACCTCGCCGTCCAGCACGCCGCCGCCAGCTGACCCGCCTCGTCGTACGACGATGTGAGGCGACCGGCGTCGAGGCCTGCCGACGATGTGAGGTGACCCGCGCTCTGACGCGGAGGAACTCACCGCGTCCAGGTGTCGCCTGCGAGCGGGCCGCCACCCGGTACGCCGTCGAGGCCTGCCGACGATGTGAGGTGACCCGCGCTCTGACGCGGAGGAACTCACCGCGTCCAGGTGTCGCCTGCGAGCGGGCCGTCACCCGGTACGCCGTCGAGGCCCGCCGACGATGTGAGCTGACCCGCGCTCTGACGCGGAGGAACTCACCGCGTCCAGGCGTCGGCGCCGCTCAGTCGTGGACGAGGGCCTCGAACGCGTCGGGTCCGACCTGGTCCGCACGGACGACCTTGGCCGGGTAGCTGCCGAGGACCTTCACGGACAGGGCGGCCTCGCGCAGGGCGGCGAGGACCTGCTGCGTGCGCGGCTCGGCGACGTTGCCCTCGAAGTCGAGGAAGAACAGGTACTCGAAGGGCCGGCCCGGGCGGGGGCGGGACTCGAGCTTGGTCATGGAGTGGCTGCTCTCGGCGAGCAGCGTGAGGCAGCGCAGCAGGGCGCCCTCCTCGTGCGACGTGACGAGGACCAGCGACGTCTTCGACGGCACCCGTGGGGCCACGACCACCGGCTCGCGGGACAGGACCAGGAAGCGCGTGAAGTTCTCCGCCTGGTCGGTGATGCCCCGGCGCAGCACGACGAGCCCGTGCGCCTCGGCGGCCTCGGGGGAGCCGATCGCGGCCCACGTGGGGTCTCCCTCGGCCGCCACGGCGCGCATGGCCTCCGCGGTGTCGAAGACGGTGACCGGCACGGCGTCCGGGAGGGTGCGCAGGAACGCGGCGCACTGCTCGAGGCCCTGGGGGTGCGAGAGCACCCGGGTCAGCGAGGTGACCGCGACGTCGCCCGTCGCGGCGAGGGCGTGGTCGACGCGCCAGGTCTCCTCGCCGACGACGTGCACCTCGGAGTCCTGCAGCAGGTCGTAGACCTGGTTGATGCTGCCGGCTGTGGTGTTCTCGACCGGCAGCACGGCGAGGTCGCACTCGCCGGTGACCAGGGCCGTAACGACCTCGGCGAACGACGGGTACCCGCGGAAGGACGCGGACCAGCCGCGGCCGGCGAGGTGCTTGCGGGCGGCGAGGTGGCTGTAGGCGTGCGGCACGCCCTGGAAGCCGACGACCGCCGGGTGCTGGGGGCTACCGATCAGCTCGGCGACCTGCTTGTCGACGGCGTACCCGATGATGTCGCGGAAGATCCGTCGCACGAGCTCGCCCGAGACGCCGCGCTCCTCCGCGGCCGCCTCGACCGCGTCGAGCACCTCCCGCTCGCGGCCCACGTCGCGGACCGGGTGGTCGGTGTCGGCCTTGGCCGCGCCGATGCCGGCGACCAGCTCGAGCCGACGGGCGATGAGGTCGACCAGCCCGCGGTCGACGTCGTCCAGCTGCCGGCGCAGCTCCGCGAGGTCCATGCGCCACATCCTGCCGTGCGCAGGCACGGGCCCGGCACGAGGGCCTAGCCTGCGCTCGTGGCAGCGGTCGAGGCGCGCGGTCTGCGCAAGGCGTTCGGCGCGGTCACCGCGCTCGACGGCCTCGACCTGACCGTGCAGGCCGGCACCGTCCATGGGCTGCTGGGCCCGAACGGCGCCGGCAAGACGACCCTGCTGCGGGTGCTCCTCGGCCTCGTCCACCTCGACGACGGCAGCTGCCACGTCGAGGGCACCGTGGGGGGCTTCGTCGAGGCGCCCGGCTCGTGGCCGTACCTGACCGGGCGCCAGAACGTCCAGGTGCTGGCCGGGATGGACGACGCCCCGGGCGACGTGGCCGACCTGCTCGAGCGGGTCGGGCTCTCCGACCGGGCCGACACGAAGGTGGGCGGCTGGTCGCTCGGGATGCGCCAGCGGCTCGGCATCGCCGCCGGGCTGCTCCGCCGACCGCAGCTGCTGGTCCTCGACGAGCCCGCGAACGGCCTTGACCCGCTCGGCGCCCGCGCCCTTCGCGACCTCGTGCGCGACCTCGCAGGTGAGGGGCTGACCGTCCTGCTCTGCAGCCACGACCTGAACGAGGTCGACGCCGTCTGCCAGGACGTGACGGTCGTGGCCCGGGGTCGGGCCGTGTGGGCCGGACCGGTCGCCGACCTGCGCGCCCGCCCTGGCCGCTGCCTCATCCAGACGAGCGACGACGCACGCGCGCGGGCCCTCGCCCCGGCGCCGCTGGACGACGTCGAGACAGGGCTGTCGTTCGTGGCCACGACGGAGGCCGTGGACGCCTTCGTCCTCGCGCTGGCGGCCGAGGGCGTCGCCGTGCGCGCGCTGGCGCGCGAGTCGCTGCCGCTCGAGCAGGCGCTCGAGGAGCTGGTCACGTGAAGGTGCTGCGCTGGGAGCTGCTCCGGCTCCGGCACCAGGTGCGCGTGCAGGTCGCGTTCGCGGTCTGCCTGCTCGGCCCGCCCCTGCTCGCGCTCGTGCTCTCGGCGCAGACCGGCCTGCCGAAGGACACCCTGTTCGGGCGGCACGTCGAGGCCTCGGGCTTCGCGCTCCCGCTCCTGGTGCTGGGGTTCGCGGGCACGTGGGCGTTCCCGCTCGTCACCAGCATCGTGGCGGGGGACGTCTTCGCGACCGAGGACGGGCACGGCACCTGGCAGTCGCTGCTGACCCGCTCGCGGACCCGCGCCGAGGTCTTCACCGGCAAGGTGCTCGCGGCGGTCCTGGTCTCGGTGGCGCTGCTCACCACAGCCGCCGTGAGCAGTCTCGTCGCCGGTCTCGCCCTCGCCGGGGACCGACCGCTGCCCGGCCTCTCGGGCACCCCGATCGGTCCCGGGAGGGCGACCGGGCTGGTCCTGCTCAGCTGGGCCACGGAGCTGCCGCCGCTCCTCGGCTTCACGGCGCTGGCGGTCCTGCTGTCGGTGCGCAGCCGCAGCTCGCTCGCCGGTGTGGGCGGTCCCGTCCTCATCGGGCTCGTCATGCAGCTGCTCGCCCTGCTGGGGGCGCTGGGCACGGGCGTCAACGTGCTGCTGACGACGCCGTTCGCGGCCTGGCACGGCCTGGTCCGGGACGACCCCTACTACGGACCGCTGTGGCAGGGCGTGCTCGTGAGCCTGGTCTGGGCGGTCGCGGCGATCGTGCCGGCCCGTCGCCTGCTGCTGCGCCGGGACGTCACGTGAAGCGGGCCCTGCTCGTCCTGCTCGCGGTGTCCGCCTGCGCGTCGCCGCTCACGTCCTCGCGCCTGCAGCCGTCGTTCGAGGAGGCGTTCACCGGCCTCTACGTGCAGCAGCAGGTCCTGCTCGGGCGGTCCGTCGAGCCGCAGGACCTGCACGTGCTCGCGAGCTGCCGTCGGACCGGGAAGGACGCCGCCGGGCCGGGGGAGGACTGGGTCTGCGGCGTGCAGCTCGTGGACGGCGGGACGTCGGTCGCGCAGGCCTTCGAGGTTCAGGTGAAGCCCGACGGGTGCTGGAAGGCGACCGGCGCCCCCGGCGCTCAGCCCACCGACGTCGTGGACCCCGTCACCCGGGCGACGTCCGCCAACCCGCTCGCCGAGTTCGACGGCTGCTTCGACACGAGCTGGTCCTAGGCGTTCGCCGCCGCGGCCTGCCCCCACGGTGCCCAGTCCACCTGGACCTCGCGTGAGGGCACCCACTCGACCGCGCCGTCCACCAGGACGAGCGAGGAGTCCTTCCAGCGCGCGAGCAGCAGGGCCTCGACCGCGCCGTCGAGGGTCACGGAGCGGGGCGGCTGGACGAGCTCGTACGGCGAGGCCGGGCTGTGCATGCGGTCCACGGTGCCGCGCGAAGATGACGGGCAGGTGTCGTCAGCCCTTCGGTGCTGTGACGGTGCGCTCTCAGGAGTCGGCGAGCTGCGCGGCGGTCCTGGCGCCGCGCGAGTGCAGCCACTTCAGGACGTCCTTCGCGCCGCTGCGCGCGGCTGCGTCCAGGGGGGTCATCTGCTCCCAGCCCGGGACCCAGTTGGGGTCGGCGCCGCGGGCGAGCAGGTAGACGGCGACAGCCTTCTGCCCGCCGTGGCAAGCGGCCCACATCGCGTCGCCCAGCTCCGCCTCGTCGTGCTCGACGTAGTGGGGGAAGAACTCCTTCACCACGTCGAGGTAGCCCAGCGCCGCGGCGTCGAACGCCGTCACCTGCGCGCCGCGCTCGACGAGCCGCCGGGCCGTCTCCCACTGGGCGAACGCGGTGGCGTCGGTGAGGGGCGTGCCGTTGCCGATGACGCCGCCGACGGCCTCGATGTCGGCGCCGGCGTCGAGCAGGGCGTCGAGGACCTCCACGTCGTCGCTGCTCGCGGCCCAGTGCAGGGCCGTCTCCGCGTGCGGACCTCGGAAGGGCGCGTCGACGTCGGCGCCGGAGCGGGTGAGCACGACGACGACCTCCGCCCCGTTGGGGAAGTGGCCGGGCCAGTCGGTGACGACGTGCAGGAGCGTGCGCGACACCGCAGCGTCCCCCAGGCGCGCGGCGCCGAGGCCGGGGTGGTCGTGCAGGAGCCGCCGAAGGGAGGCGACGTCACCCAGGTGGACGGCGTCGACCACGGCCTCGGCGAGCGGGTCCCTCGTGTCGATCAGCACGAGGCATCCTGGCACGTCGCGGCACACTGCGGACATGCACACCCACCGGTTGGACCTCGAGGACGCCACGCTGCGGGAGTGGGACGCGACCGTCCTGCTCGCCGACCCCGAGCAGGGCCTCGTGCTCGACAGGTCCGCGTTCTACCCGGGTGGAGGCGGCCAGCCGCCGGACCACGGGGTGCTGCTGTGGGGCGGCGTGCAGACGCGCATCGTGGGGGCCCGGAAGGGCGACGACGTCTACCTCGTGCCGGCGGAGGGGGACCCGCTGCCGCCGCCCGGGACCGCGGTGAGGGGTGCTCTCGACGACAGCCGCCGGACCGCGCTCATGCGCACGCACTCGGCGATGCACCTGCTCTGCGGCGTCGTGAGCCGCGACTACGCCGTACCCGTCACCGGTGGCTCGATGGACGAGCTCACCGGCCGGATGGACTTCGCGCTCGACGCGCTGCCCGAGGGGTTCCTCGACTCCGTGCAGACCGCGTGCGACGTCGAGGTCGCGGCCGACCGCGCGATCGAGGTCAGCGAGGTCCCGAGGTCCGAGGCCGTCATCAAGACCGCGATCGACCTCCTCCCCGAGGGGCTCGAGGTCGTGCGCATCGTCGACATCGTCGGGCTCGACCGGCAGGCGGACGGTGGGACCCACGTGGCGTCGACCCGCTTCATCGGCGACCTGCGCCTGCTCAAGACCGAGAACAAGGGCAAGGGCTTCCGCCGCATCCGCTTCGCCCTCGACCAGCCGTGAACGTGAACCGCACAGGCGAAGGGGAGCGGTTCGGGGGCTATGCAGTACACATTCACGGGTGAGCAGGGAGCTGTGGCCGGAGGACCGCGTCGAGGACCGGCGGCTGGTCAGCGGTGACACGGTGCGCAACGTCAGCCGGCCGACGATCACCCGCTACGGCCCCGACGGGGACGGGCCGGCGGTCCTCATCGCTCCCGGCGGCGGCATGCACCTGCTGTCCGTCCACGGCGAGGGCACGGCGCTGGCAGAGCTGCTCGCCGCGCACGGCATCGCGAGCTGGGTCCTCGAGTACCGGCTGATCCCCACGCCCGAGGACGACGGCGCGTTCCTCGGGGTCTTCGGCGCCCTGCTGGCCGACCCGGCCGCGCTGCTCGCGGCCATCGACGGCCACCGGGCCACGGCGCTGCTGGACGGTCAGGAGGCGCTGCGCCAGGTCCGCGCGGGGCACAGCCGGGTCGCGGTGGTCGGGTTCTCGGCGGGCGGCATCCTCACGTCCGACCTGCTGACCTCCGACGACAAGCCGGACGCGGCCGCACTCGTCTACACGCCCTTCATGACGCCGGCAGAGGTCGGCGCCGACGCGCCACCGGTCTTCGTCCTGGCCACGGCCGACGACCCGTTCGGCACCGCCGGCAGCACCGAGCTGTTCGCCACCTGGCAGCGGGCCGGTCGTCCGGCGGAGCTGCACCTGTACCCACAGGGAGGGCACGGGTTCGGCGTCACGAAGACCGGCTTCGCCGTGGACGCCTGGCCCGACCTGCTGCTTGCCTGGCTACGGGCGAACGGGTTCTAGCCGGATCACGACCGACTTCGACGTCGGCGTGCCGCTGACGTCGGCCTGGCTGTCCAGCGGCACGAGCACGTTGGTCTCCGGGAAGTACGCCGCCGCGCAGCCCTTGGCGGTGGGGTAGCTGACGGCGCGGAACGCCGACGCCCGTCGTTCCTCGCCGCGCCACTCGCTCACGAGGTCGACGAGGTCGCCGCTGCGGATCCCTTGCGCCGCAAGGTCCTCCGGGTGCACGAACACGACGCGCCGGCCGTTCTTCACGCCGCGGTAGTGGTCGTCGAGCCCGTAGATCGTGGTGTTGTACTGGTCGTGCGACCGCAGGGTCTGCAGCAGCAGCCGGCCGTCGGGCACGTCGACGACCTCGAGGGGGTTCACCGTGAAGTGCGCCTTGCCGTCCGGGGTCGGGAAGCGGCGCTCGTCGCGCGGTCCGTGCGGCAGCCGGAAGCCGCCGTCCTGCTCGACCCTGTCGGCGTAGCCCTCGCAGTCAGGCACGACCCTGGCGATGGCTTCGCGGATGACGCGGTAGTCGTCCTCGAAGGCCCGCCAGGGCAGGCCGTCGCCGAGCAGACGCGACCCGAGGCGGCACACGATGCTGACCTCGCTCAGCAGCTCCGACGAGGGCGGGTCGAGGTGGCCTCTGGAGAGGTGCACGCAGCTCATCGAGTCCTCGACGCTCACAGCCTGCGGCCCGCTCGCCTGCACGTCGAGGTCGGTGCGCCCCAGGGTCGGGAGGATCAGCGCCTCCTCCCCGGTCACGACGTGGGAGCGGTTCAGCTTCGTGGACACGGACACGGTGAGCTTGGTCCGTCGTACGGCGTCCTCGGTGACGGCCGTGTCGGGTGAGGCGCTGACGAAGTTGCCGCCCATCGCGAACAGCACGTCCACCTCGCCGTCGCGCATGGCGCGGATGCTGTCGACGGTGTCGTGGCCGTGCTCGTACGGAGGCCGGAACCCGAACTCCGCCTCGAGCCCCTCCAGGAACCGCGTGGTCGGCTTCTCCCAGATCCCCATCGTCCGGTCGCCCTGCACGTTGCTGTGCCCCCGCACCGGGCAGACGCCCGCACCCGGCTTGCCGATGTTGCCCTGCAGCAGCAGGACGTTGACGACCTCGCGGATGGTCGCGACCGAGTTCTTGTGCTGGGTCAGCCCCATCGCCCAGCAGACGATGGTGCGCTGCGACCGCAGGAACCGCTGCGCCAGCTCGTCGACCTCCTCGACCCGCAGCCCCATCGCGTCGAGGTCGTCGGGACCGTCGAGCGACGCGACGTAGTCGTCGAAGCCGCTGGTGTGGGCGTCGACGAAGTCCCGGTCCGCGTGCGGCGCGAGCCGGCGGCCGAGCGCCTGGAACAGCGCGAGGTCGCCGTTGACGCGCACCTGGAGGTACTGGTCGGTGAGGACCGTGCCGCGGCCGAGGACGCCGTCGACGCGCTGCGGGTCCTTGAAGCGGATCAGGCCGGCCTCGGGAAGCGGGTTGACCGTCACGATGGTGGCGCCCTTGCGCTTCGCCTCGCGCAGCGCCGACAGCATCCGCGGGTGGTTGGTGCCCGGGTTCTGCCCGACGACGACGAGCAGCTCGGCCTCGTGGATGTCGTCGAGCGAGACCGACCCCTTGCCGACCCCGATCGTCTCGGTGAGCGCCGAGCCGGACGACTCGTGGCACATGTTGGAGCAGTCCGGCAGGTTGTTCGTGCCGAAGGCGCGGACCAGCAGCTGGTAGGCGAACGCGGCCTCGTTGCTCGTCCGGCCCGAGGTGTAGAAGGTCGCGCGGTCGGGGGAGTCGAGCGCCCGCAGGTGCCGGACGACGACGTCGAAGGCGGTGTCCCAGGAGACCGGGACGTAGCGGTCGGACCCGGGAGCCTTGTGCACCGGCTGCGTCAGCCGGCCCTGCTTGCCCAACCACCACCCGCTGCGGGTGAACAGGTCGGGGAGCGGGTGCTCGTCCCAGAACGCGGCCTCGACGCGCCGCTCGGTGGCCTCCTCGGCGACCGCCTTCGCGCCGTTCTCGCAGAAGTCGGCGGTGCGGTGACCGCCTTCCGGCCAGGCGCAGCCTGGGCAGTCGAACCCGCTGTGCTGGTTGATCTTCAGCAGCGCCTGCGCACCGCGCAGGGGTCCCATCTCGTCGTGGACGTGCCGGACCGAGCGGATCACCGCGGGGATGCCCGCGGCCTCCTGCTTCGGGGCGCTGATCTCCAGCCCGGACTCGTCGGCGTCGTCCTCGGGTGCCTGGCGCACGACGTCCTCTCGAGGGGGTGGCAGGGTGGAGGTCGAACGTACCCCCGGAGGTGTCGGTGTTCGACGCGGTCGTCCTGGCCGGTGGCGAGGCGCGCCGCCTCGGCGGGCAGGACAAGCCGGCCCTCGAGGTGGGGGGTCGCACGATGCTCGACGCCGTCGTCGCCGCGTGCGCCGGCGCGCAGACGACCGTCGTCGTCGGTCCCGAGCGCCCCGTGTCGCGGCCGGTGCTGTGGGCCCGGGAGGACCCCGTGGGTGGCGGCCCGGTGCCGGCACTCGCAGCCGGTCTCGCCCACGTCGCCGGCGACACCGTCGTGCTGCTCGCCGCCGACCTGCCGTTCGTCACCGAGGCCTTCGTGTCCTGGCTCGCGGCCCAGGCCCCGGCGGTGCTGGGCGTCGACGGTCGCGAGCAGTGGCTGTGCAGCTCCTGGCCGACGGAGCTGCTGCGCACGGCCGGCGGCAGCCCACGCCTCGGTGCGGTGCTAGGTGCGCTGCCGCACGCCGTCGTGACGTGGGACGGCGAGGGCACACCGTGGCTGGACTGCGACACCGAGGACGACCTGGCGCACGCACGGGCCGGAGCATGAGCGAGCGGGCCCGGCCACGACGGGTGCTGAGGATCAGGGGCGAGACCCGCGCCACCCGCAGCGACAGCCTCGCCGCGGAGGAGCCGCTCGAGATCCGTGTCGACGGCGTGCCTCTGACCGTCACGATGCGGACACCCGGGGACGACATGGACCTGGCTGCCGGGTTCCTCGTCGCCGAGGGCGCCGTGCGGTCGGCGACCGACATCCGCACCATGCGGTACTGCGGGGGCAAGGACGAGAGCGGCCGGCAGACCTACAACCAGCTCGACCTCGACCTCGCGGTCCCCGCACCGCAGCCCCGAGCCTTCGCGACGACGAGCGCGTGCGGGCTCTGCGGCGTCGACAGCATCGAGGCGGTGCGGGTCCGTGCGGAGCCCCTGCACGGCGACGCTGTCGTCGTACCTCCTGCCCTGCTCGCTGGCCTCCCGGCCAAGCTGACCGAGGCCCAGCGGGTCTTCGCGAAGACCGGCGGCCTGCACGCCGCGGGGCTGTTCGACGCGACGGGTGAGCTGCTCTGCCTGCGGGAGGACGTGGGCCGTCACAACGCGGTCGACAAGGTGGTGGGCTGGGCCTTGCGCGAGGGCCGGCTGCCGCTGCGCGGGACGGTGCTGCTCGTGAGCGGGCGGGCCTCGTTCGAGCTCGTGCAGAAGGCCTGGATGGCCGGGATCCCCGTGCTGGCAGCGGTCTCCGCGCCGTCGAGCCTGGCCGCGGAGCTCGCGACCGAGGCGGGCATGACGCTGGTCGGCTTCCTCCGTGGCGACACCATGAACGTCTACGCCGGCGAGCAGCGGCTAGGTTCCTGACCGTGCCCACCGATGCCCGCCTCAAGGCGATGAACTCCGTCCACCGCGTCGCGCTCAAGCTGACCGGTGGGAAGGTCGGCTGGAAGCTGCTCGGCATGCCCGTCGTCGAGCTCACGACGACCGGCCGCAAGAGCGGTCAGCCGCGCGCCGTGATGCTCACGTCGCCGCTGCAGGAGGGCCGCACCGTCGTGGTGGTCGCGTCCCGCGGCGGGGACGACGTCCCGCCCGCCTGGCTGCTCAACGTCCAGGCCGACGGCAACGTCCAGGTGTCGATGAACGGCAAGCCGGCGACGCCGTGGACCGCCCGGGTCGCCACGCCGGAGGAGCGGGCCCGGATGTGGCCCGTCGTCACGCGCGACCACAAGAACTACGCGGGCTACCAGAAGAAGACCGAGCGGGAGATCCCGCTGGTGCTCCTCGAGCCGGTCGTCTGATGGAGCCCCTCGACCTCGGGCTGCTCGTCCTGCGGCTCGCCGTGGGCGTCGTCATGCTCGCCCACGGCTACAACCACATCTGGGGCGGCGGCAAGATCGCCGGCACCGGTCGCTGGTTCGAGAGCCTCGGGATGAAGCCGGGCTGGCTGCACGCCTGGACGGCCTCGCTCACCGAGCTCGGTGCCGGTGCGATGCTCCTGCTCGGCCTGGGGACGCCGCTCGCCGGCGCGGCCGTCGTCGGCGTGATGGCGGTCGCGTGGATCACCAACCACAGGACCAACGGGTTCTTCATCTTCCGGCCCGGTGAGGGCTACGAGTACGTCATGACCCTCACGGCTGCCGGGCTCTTCTTCTGCGCCGCCGGTGGTGGGCAGCTCTCGCTGGACCACGCGCTGGACCTCGACGGCTTCGGCTGGCCCACGGCGCTCGGGTGCGCGGCTCTCGGCATCGCGGGCGCTGCCGGTCTGCTCGTCGGCTTCTGGCGCCCCGTGAAGAAGGCCTGAGCACCAACTCCCCGAGCCGGATTCAGGTGCCGGGCACGAAGTCCAGTCGCCCCGCCCCGCCGTAGGGTCGGCGGGTGCGCAGCGTCCTGCTCCCCGAGGCCCGTGTCCGCGATGCCGACCCCGGCACCGACCTGTCGTCCGTCGCCGACGACGGCGACTGGATGCGGGTGCCCGTCCCCGGCGACCTGCACACCGCGCTCGCCGACACCGGTCGGATCGCACCGCCCGACTTCGGCCTCAACAACGACGAGTGCGCCTGGGTCGAGGAGCGGTCGTGGTGGTACCGACTGACGGTGCCGGCCAAGCCCGGGCCGCAGCGGTTGGTGTGCCACGGGCTGGACACGGTCGCCACCCTGTACCTCGACGGCGAGCTGCTGGGCACCAGCCGCAACATGTTCCGGCCGGTGACCTTCGACCTCGCGCCGTCGGAGCGCGAGCGGGTGCTGAGCATCTGCTTCGACCCGCCCGGCGAGGACATGACCGTCGTGCGCAAGGCGCAGTACTCGTGGGGCTGGGACTTCGCGCCTCGACGCCCGGCGATCGGGGTGTGGCGACCCGTCGAGCTGATCAGCACCGAGCACCCGGTCATCACCGACGTGCGCTTCCGGACGCTGTCGCTGGAGGGCGGTGTTGCGCGGGTCGAGACGGTCGTCGACCTCGAGGGCACGGCCGAGGTCGTCACCCGCCTCATCGCTCCTGACGGCTCGGTGACGAGCGGTACGACGGAGCTGGCTGCCCCTGCCCTCTGGTGGACGCACGACCAGGGGGCCCCTGCCCTCTACGACCTCGAGGTCGACCTGGTCGTCGACGGCACGGTCGTCGACACCGACCGCCGCAGGGTCGGCGTGCGCACCGTGCACCTGGACCGCACCGACGGCGCGTTCGCGTTCGTCCTCAACGGCCGGCAGCTCGCCGTGAAGGGAGCCAACTGGGTGCCCGTCGACACGGCGCTCGGTGCGGTCGACCTCGGCCGCTACGACCGGCTGCTCACGGCAGCGCGGGACGCGCACATGCAGATGATCCGGGTCTGGGGCGGCGGCACCTACGAGCACGACGTGTTCTACGAGACCTGCGACCGCCTGGGGATCCTGGTGTTCCAGGACTTCATGTTCGCCTGCGGGATGTACCGGGACGACGACCCCGACTTCGTCGCCGACATCGAGCAGGAGGCCCGCTTCCAGGTCCGCCGGCTGCAGTCGCACCCCTCGCTCGCGCTCTGGGCCGGCAACAACGAGGTCGAGATGCTCTCCAACGCGATGGGGTGGCCGGTCGCCCAGCCGGCCCGCGAGCTCTTCCACGAGCGGCTGCGCGACGTCGTCGCGTCGGAGGCGCCGGGCACGTCGTACATCCACAGCAGCCCGGTCGCGCTGAACGACCGCACCGACGGCGACCGGCACGCCTGGGAGGTCTGGCACGGCATCGACGCCGACGACACCGAGCGCACCCATCCGGGCTGGTGGATCGACAAGGGTCCCGTCGACCCCTCGTCGCCGGAGGCGGCCGACTTCATCGCGCACGCGGTGCCGGAGGGGTACCTGCAGGACACCGGCCGGTTCGCGAGCGAGTACGGCCTGAGCTCTGCGCCGTCGTACGCCACCTACGCCCGCTGGACGGACCCGGACCAGCTCTACCTGGGCAGTGCCCAGGTCGACGCCAGGATGAAGCTCGGCCGTCTGGGGCCGGAGAACAAGTTCGCGCTGCTGATGTCGCACCTCGTGGGCGAGCCGAAGGACCTGCGCGACTTCATCGAGCTGAGCCAGCTCATGCAGGCCGAGGGCAACAAGGTCGGCATGGAGCACTACCGCCGCCAGTGGCCGCACTGCGGGGGCTCGCTCGTCTGGCAGCTGAACGACTGCTGGCCGTCGACGAGCTGGGCGCTCATCGACGTGGAGGGCCGCCCGAAGGCCGCCTACTGGGCGGCGAAGCGGGCGTTCGCGCCCGTCCTCGCCTCGTTCGCACCGGTGACAGGCGGTGTGGAGCTCTGGCTCACCAACGACACGGCCGAGGAGGTCCGCGACACCCTGACCGTCCGGGCAGCCACGTTCGACGGCGCCGTCGCCTGGGAGCAGACCCTCGACGCGGTCGCCCCACCGAGGTCGAACCAGAAGCTCGGCAGCTGGGCCGCCGAGGGCCCTGACCACTACGTGGCCGTCCGCGGCAGCACCGTCCGCAACCGGCACTTCTTCACGACGTACAAGGACCTCGTGCGGACCGTCGAGGCACCGACGTACGTCGTGGACGGGGACGAGGTCACGGTCACCGCGACCGCCTACGCGATCGGCGTGCACCTGGTCGGAGAAGGCGCGTACAGCGACGCGTTCTTCGACCTCGAGCCGGGCGAGTCCAGGACGGTCAGCGGGCCGCCGCCGCGCGGGCTGCGGAGCCGCTGACCAGGGTCTGCACGGCGCCCTGCTCGTCGAGCGCCGCGACGGCGGCGAGGTACGGCCCGGTGAAGCGCGGGTCGTCGACGAGGTCGGCGAACAGGGCCCGGTCCTGCAGGAAGGCGAGCGGGTCGGACGAGGCGGCTGCGGCCATGACGGCGTCGCGCCGCTGGTCGACGACGACGATCGGCTCGCCCTGCTCGTCGACGCCGCGGGCGTAGCGCCGCCAGGACGCGACGACGAGGGCGATCAGGTCGACCGGTCGGTCCGCAGCGAGCAGCTCGGTGGCCACCGGGACCATCCAGTTCGGGATGCGGTCCGACGACTCGGCGCACAGCCGGGCGAGCGTGTCGGCGATGGCGGGGTTGGCAAACCGGTCGATGAGGGCCAGCTGGTAGGCGTCGAGGTCGACGCCCGGCACGGGCCGGAGGGTCGGCAGCGCCTGCGCCATGTACGACAGCAGGAACTCGCGGAACAGGTCCTCCGCGCAGACCTCGTGCGCGTACCGGTGGCCGGCGAGGTAGCCGAGGTAGGTGAGCGCCTGGTGGCTGCAGTTGAGCAGCCGCAGCTTCATCAGCTCGTAGGGCTCCACGTCCGCGACGACCTGCACCCCGACGCTCTCCCAGGCAGGGCGACCGGCGTGGTCCTCGAGCACCCACTGCGTCCACGGCTCGCACACCACTGGCCACGAGTCCTCGACGCCGAACCTGGCGGACAGCTCGGCCCGGTCGGCCTCGGTGGTCACGGGTGTGATGCGGTCGACCATCGAGCAGGGGAAGGCGACCTCCTCGGCGATCCAGGCCGCCAGCTCGGGATCGGTGGCAGCTGCCACGAGCGCTGCGCGCGCGACGTGACCGTTGCCGAGGATGTTGTCGCAGGACATCACCGTGAACGGCGCCTCGCCGCGGGACCGCCTGCGGGACAGGGCTTCCACGAGGTAGTCGAACGTCACCGAGGGCACCTGGTACCCGCCCTCGGTGATCGTCAGGGACACCACGCGTGTGGCGGGTGATGCGAGCTTCTCGATGACGGCCTCGGGGTCGTCGGGGGCGAGCAGGAAGTCGACGACGCTGCCGACGACCCGAGGCTCGAGGGTGCCGTCGGGGTGCTTCACCACGACCGTGAACAGGTGGTCCTGCGCGACCAGCGCGTCGCGCATCCGGACGTCGCCCGGCAGCACACCCACCCCGCAGATGCCCCAGTCGGTCGCACCGGCGGCCAGGAGGTCGTCGACGTAGAGCGCCTGGTGCGCCCGGTGGAAGCCTCCGACGCCGAGGTGCACGATCCCCGCGGTCACGGCGGACCGGTCGTACGACGGGACGGGTACCCCCAGCGAGGGCAGCGCGGCAGAGCTGAGTGCGGTCACGCGCTGATTCTCGCGGGGCGGCCGGCGGCTTTCCTCGTCCGGGTCACCAAGCGCGACGGCGTGCTCCTGGGCTCAGCGCCAGTGGTACCTGCTGCGCAGCTGGTCGGCGACCAGGTCGAACCGCGCGCGGTCGAGCACCGCGCCCTCGCGGCGGATGCCGTGCTCGGGCACCGACAGCACGCGGTCCAGCCGGACCCACGACGAGCGGTGCCCCTCGTCCCAGTCGCCGGCGCCGAGCCCGAGCCAGCCGCGCTCGCCCTCCCGGTCCGCGTTGCTGGAGAGCATGAGGCCGAGCAGCTCCGAGCCGTCCCGCCCGACGACCAGCACCGGTCGGTCCTTGCCGCGCCCGTCGCCCTCCTCGTAGGCGACCCACGTCCACACGATCTCGCCCGGGTCGGCGGCGCCGTCGAGCCGTGGCGCGTACTGGAGGTGCCGCCCCGACACCTGCCGCTTGGTCGCGGTCGTCGTCTTCCGGCGCTTGGGGGGAGTCGCCTTGCGCAGCTGGCTGCGCAGGACGTCCTTGAGGACAGCGGTACCGATGCGCGCCCAGTCGACCATGCGCGGCATCCTGCCCGATCAGCGGTGCCGGGCGCCCGCGATCCTGTCCAGGGCGACGGAACGGGCGGCGGCCAGGGGCACGACGCCGTCGGCCTCGGCGCGGTCGTAGACGTCGCGCAGGGTGGCCCCGATCGCGGTCACGGCGGCGTGGGCGGTGGCGGGGTCCTTGCTGCCCATCTCGAGGTGGAAGCCGGACACGACCCCGCCCGCGTTGACGAGGTAGTCGGGCGCCCAGAGGACGCCGTGCGCGGCGAGCAGGTCGGCGACGTCGTCGGTGGCGAGCTGGTTGTTCGCCGGACCCACGATCGAGCGGCAGCGCAGCTGGGGCACCAGCTCTGCCGTCAGCAGGCCGCCCAGGGCCGCAGGCACCAGGACGTCGACGTCGGCGAGGGCTGCGGTCTCGAGGTCGACCCACTCGGCACCGAGCTCGGCGGCCAGCTGCTGCTTCGACAGGTCGATGTCGGAGACCGTCAGCTTGGCGCCCTCGCTCGCCAGCTGCGAGGCCAGGCGGGAGCCGACCTGCCCGAGCCCGAGCACGCTGACGGTGCGACCCGACAGGTCGCTCGTGCCGAAGAGCCGCTCGCACGTGACGCGCAACGACTCGTAGACCCCGACAGCGGTGGGAGCCGACGGCTCACCGCTGCCACCGGAGGACTCCGGCTGGCCGTAGGCCCACCGGGTGCGCTCGCCGACGACGGCCATGTCCTCAGCGGTCGTGCCGACGTCCTCGCCGACGCCGTAGGCGCCGCCGAGCGACTCGATGAGGTCACCGAGGTCGTGCAGCACGTCGCGGCGGAGGTCGGGGGTGAGCACGACGTCGTGGGGGAGGGCGATGACGGTCTTGCCGCCGCCCAGCGGCAGCCCGGCGAGGGCGCACTTCATCGTCATCGCGCTCGAGAGCCGCAGCGCGTCCTCGAGACCCAGCGTCCAGTCGTCATACCGCCACATGCGGCAGCCGCCGACGGCCTGGCCGAGCACCGTCGAGTGGACGGCCACGACGACGGGCAGGCCGGAACGGGCACCGCTGGAGACGAGCACCTTCTCGTGGTCGAGCGTCATGCCTCCCACTCTCCTCTCGCGCGACCCCAGCCGCCTCGGAGACTGCTCCCAACGCGACCGAGTCGGGGTGTGCGGACCTACGACAGCGCGAGCAGCTCGAGCGACGCGACCAGCCGGTGGTCGGGGTCGTCGAGGAGCAGTCCCGAGATCTCCTCGATGCGGGTGACGCGGTACCTCATCGTGTTCGCGTGGATCCCGAGCAGGGCGGCTGCGCCGGGGATGCTGCCGGAGGCCTGCAGGTAGGCGCGCAGGCTGGCGACGTAGGGCTTGCCGTTCTCCGCGTCGTGGTGAGCCAGCACCTGCACGCCGGGGACCCGCAGGTCGGGACGCGAGCGCACGACGTCGGCGAGGGCCATGAGGACGCTCGGGATCCGCACCTCCTCGAGGCCGGCCACGCGGCCGCCCCGGTCGACGAGCACGCGGAGCACGCGGTCGGCCTCGGCGCGGCACTCCGGCGCGGCAGCGAGCCCCTCGTGGGGCGTGCTGATCCCGGCGAGGACGTCGACCCCGAGGGCTGTGCTGGTGCGCGCGCAGATGTCGTCCGCGAGCCGGCGCAGGCGGTCGGCACCCGAGGGGGACACCTCCGGGAACAGCGCGTAGATCGTCGGCCCCACCCAGGTGCACACGACCCGGCGGCGGAACGCCTCGCACGCCATGGTGATCGCGTCGAGCAGCCTCGTGCGACCGACCGACAGCCGCACCTCGTCGTCGGCGACGGCAGCGAGGTGGAAGGCGACGACCTGGCAGGTCGTCCCCGCGTCGATGCCGAGCCCGGCGACGGCGCCCGCCTCCCCGGTGAGCAGCGCGCGCAGTGCGTCGCCGCGCTCCCGGCGGCTCGAGTCCTGCAGGGTGCGGTGACGGAGGAGCTGCATCGCCGCGAGCGGGGTCGCATCGGCCACGACCTGCTCGGCCTCGGGGCCCAGCGGGGAGTCGCCCGCGACCACCCAGATCGAGCCGAGCACCTCGGTCCCGGCGCGCACCAGCGTCGCGACCCGCTCGCTCGCCCGGCCCTCGGCGTCCGTGATGCGCACGGGACCGTCGGTCGTCGCCAGCTGCGTGACGTAGCCCTCGGACTCGAGCAGCCTCGACCAGCTGGCCGGGTTGCCCCGCCCCAGGATCGTCTGGCGCCGCGCCTCGTCGATGGGCTGGTCGAGGTTCGAGTAGGCGAGCAGGTTGCCCGAGGGGTCCTCGACCGCGACGGCGCCACCGACCAGGGCGGCCAGCGCGTTCGCGAACGCGAACAGGTCGCCCATCGGGGTGGCGTCGTCAGCGATCACGCAGAGGAGGATCGCAGCACGTGGTCCACCGTCGCGAGGATCGCGCCGCCCTGGACGGCGACGAGGTCGGCGATCGGGATCGTGACGGACCGGTCGTCGGCCGCTGCCTCCCCGCACCAGGACGCGAAGAGCGCCTCCGCCTCGGCGAGCACGGGCGAGGCCGGGTCCAGTGCCCGGAGCAGCATGCCGCCCAGCCGGAGCCGGAACATGTGCACGTTGTCCATGACGCTGAAGACCTCGGCGACCGTCGCGGGCCGACCGCCGTCCGGGTCAGCCAGCGCGCCCTGGCGCTGCACCTCCGTGTAGTCGTCCTGGGACGTGAACGCGGCGACCGCGTCGAGGTACGGCGACGCGGCGGGCCTGGCAGCCACGAGCAGCGCGCGCAGCCGGGCGGCCATGTCGTCCTGCAGGTCGAGGCCCCGGAGGACGACCTCGGCGAGCGTACGGCCCGAGGGGTCCGGCGAGGTGTCGTCGCTGCGCGCGTCCCTCCAGTACGGAAGCTCGATCGCGACGCCGAAGACGTCCGGGTTGACCTGCAGCGCGTACTCCGCGCTGCTCGAGCCGCTCACCATCTCACCGGGATCGGCGCCGACGGCGACCAGGTAGTCGTGGATCTGCTGGGCGGTCGGGACGGTGAAGACGGCCGGACCGAGCACCTCGGAGAACGGCGTCTCCGGGTCGCCGAGGTGCAGCGGGATCCCGTGGTCGGTGCAGAGCCGGCCGAGGCCCTCGTAGTACGACGCCGGGGCACCGGCGGTCGCGTAGTAGTAGCCGCCACCCATCTCGCCGTTGTGCAGCGAAGCGAGGGAGGTCGGCTTCACGAGGTCGATCGCGGCCATGAGCGCGCGGGTCTCCGGCATCGGCTCCCCGGTCTCGAAGCCCTCGGTGCTGAAGGGGAACGTCCACTCGACCTGCTGGTGGCTCTCGGGGCGGTAGAAGTGACGCGCGTAGTGCTCCCGGGTGAACGGACCGGCGAACCAGCCCTCGTTCAGCCGCGTGCCGTCCGGGTCCGCGACGGGGACGAAGTGCCAGTCGGTGCCGGTCGCGGCCAGTGCCTCCGGGTCGGCCAGCAGCCGCTCGCAGAGGGCGATGATCGTGGCCATCCCGATCGGCTCGTTCGGGTGCGGCTGCCCGATGACGAGGGCGCTGCCCTGCGCACCCGGCGTAGCGATGCTCACCAGCTCGATGACCTGCCCCTGGCGGGAGCGCCCGACCTCGCGGACGGTCACCCGGTCGGGGTGGGCGGCGGCGAGGCGCGCGGTGAACGCCGTCATCTCGTCGACGGTGGGGAACGCCTCGATCGGGGCGAGGCCGTCCAGCAGTCGTGACACGGGTGTGCTCCTTAGACGGGCCGGATCGGCCCTGAGTAGTGGATGCAGGTGCAGCCGGCGACGTAGCCGAAGACCCGCGCTTGCGACGGGCCGTCGTGGCGGCGTGCGGTGAAGGCGGTGGCGTCGCCGACCAGCCCCGGGGCGGCGAAGGACGTGCCGAGCCCCTGGATCGCGGCCGCGAGGGCCGGCGGCGTCGCCACCCCGCCGGTGGCCTCGAGCGCTCGCTCGAGCAGCAGCAGCGGTCCGCACTCGAACGTGAGGATCCCGTAGTCGGCGTAGGTGGCGGCGGTGACGCCACCGGCTCGCGACAGCGAGCGGCAGCGGTTGTCGGCGGCGCTCAGCGGTGCGCCGTCGACGTCGCTGAAGCGCTGCTGCCCGACGCCGTGCAGCTGCGGCTGCTGGTTGGCGGGGATCTGCGACCGGATGCCCTGCGCGAGGGCGCCGGAGCTGAGCAGGTACCCGGGCGTGTACCCCTGAGAACCGGCCGCCGAGCCGAAGAGCAGAAGGAGCACGGCCTCGTTGTCGCTCACGAACATGACGCGGTCGACGCCCGCGGACCGGAACCGCAGGACGTCGTTGCTGACGGCCGAGGCGGCGGCGCCCGCGTCCGCGAACCCGCCCGTGCACTGCACGGTCGCCACCTGCGGCGCGGCGGTGACGAGCTGCCGCAACCGGGGCTGGACCGAGCGGCTCCACGCGCGGCTGGTCTCCGCGCAGGACTCGATGATGACGCCGACCCTGCTGGTCCGAGCCAGGTAGCCGGTGGCTGCCAGTCCCTCCAGCACGGCGACGTACGCCCGGTCGGTCGTGAGGTTGTAGGTGTTGGCGTGCAGCCGAGCCGCGGCGCTGCTGACGCCGTCGCCCTCCGGCCCGTTCTGGATCGAGAGCACGCCCCGCTTGGCCAGGCAGTCGCGGAAGCCGCCGGTGGTGCCGAAGGCGTTGTCGAGGACGACGGCGACGTGGTTGTCCTGGGTGAAGCGGGTGCAGGCAGCGTTGGCGTCCGCGCTCCAGTTGTTGCCCTGGCTGTTCCACTCGTACTCGACGACCTTGAGCTTGCGGCCGTTGAGCCCGCCTCGGAGGTTGATGCCGCGGACCAGCGCGCGGATCACGTTCTGCTTGCTGGCCGTGGTGTCGTCGCTGACGCCGAGCGCCTGACTGGTGGCGTCGTTGTTGATGTAGGTGACGCCCACGGTCAGCGGCGACCGGTCGGTGACCGGGGGAGCGGTCCCCGTCCCTGAGGTCGCGCCCGGGGTGGAGCCCGTTCCGCCGCCCGAGGTACTGCCAGGGCCCGTCGTCGTCGTACCGTCCGAGGTCGTACCCCCGCCGGAGGTGCTGGTTCCCGGAAGCAGGCCGCTGCCGGTCGTCCCGGCTGCGCTCGAGGTCGGAGACGTCGGAGAGACCGCCCCGTCCGTCCCGGTCACGGTCCGCGTCGACGTCAGGGGGACGGTGGTGCCGCAGGCGCTCACCAGGGCGAGCGCCAGCGCGACCAGAGCTCCCGGACGCCTCCCCATCACGGCATCCTCCCGCGAGAGACGGGGCCGCGGCTTGGAGAAAGCCACGGAAGCCCGCGAGGGCGTCGGTGCTAGTCCACCAAGGAGCTGTAGACGAGCTGCCGCAGCTGAGGCCGGATCGGGTAGGTGCTCGACGGCAGCAGCTGGGTCATCCAGACGACGCTGATCTGCTCGACCGGGTCGACCCAGAACGCGGTGCTCGCGGCGCCGCCCCAGAAGAACTCGCCGGTGCTGGAGCTGTTGCGCAGCTGCACCGGGTCGAGCAGCACGGCGAAGCCCAGGCCGAAGCCCACGCCGTCGAAGGTCGTCTCCGCGAAGCCGCCGGTCGACAGCTCCCCGAGGTCGCCGCTGAGGTGGTTGGCGGCCATCAGCCGCAGGGTGCGCGGGGCGAGGACGCGGGTGCCCTCGAGCTCGCCGCCGCGGGCGAGCATCCGGGTGAAGCGCACGTAGTCAGCCGTGGTGCTGAGCAGGCCGCCGCCTCCGGAGTGCGACACCGGCGGGACGAACGCGGCGGCACCCAGCGGGTGCTTGGCGGCCAGGCCCGTGGCGGGGTCCGGTGCGTAGAGCGCTGCCACGCGGTCGGCGCGGGTCTCGTCCGCGTGCCAGACGGTGTCGGTCATGCCGAGCGGCCCGGTGACGCGGTTGGCGATCGCGACGTCGAGCGGCTGCCCGGTCCAGATCTCGATGAGGCGTCCGAGCACGTCGGTGCTGGCGCCGTAGCCCCAGCGGGTGCCCGGCTCGAACAGCAGCGGCAGGGAGGCGATCGCCTCGACGTCCTCGGCGAGCGTGCGCCCGGTCGTCTGGCCGATGTCGAACCCGGCCTGTCGGTACAGCTCGTCGACGGGAGAGGTGCGCAGGAAGCCGGCGGTGAGCCCGGAGCTGTGGCTCAGCAGGTGCCACACGCGGATCGGCTCGGTGGCCGGCACGGTGAACGGCGCGGCGGCGGTGCCCCTCACGAAGACCCGCACGTCGGCGAAGGCGGGGATCCACCGGCTGATCGGGTCGGTCAGCTCGAACGCGCCCTCCTCCCACAGCGTCATGGCCGCGACGGACGTGATGGGCTTGGTCATCGAGGCGATGCGCCAGATCGTGTCGGGCTCCACCTCCAGCCCCGCCTCGCGGTCCCGCCAGCCGTACGACGTCTCGCGGACGACCTCGTCCCGGTGGGTGATCGCGAGCTGCCAGCCGGGCAGCCGGCCGTCGTCGACGTACGCGGCGAAGTGCTTGTCGAGCCGGCTCAGGCGGTCCTGGTCCAGGTGGGACATCAGCCGTCGACCTCGGCCAGGAAGGCGATCACGTCCTCGTTGGGCCTGCTGCCTGCGTCCACCAGGTAGTTGTGGCCGGCGCCCTCGTAGGTGATGAGCTGGGAGTGCGGCACCGTCGCGTGCAGCTCCTCGCCGTAGGCCAGGGGCACGGTGCCGTCGGTGGTGCCGTGCAGCACCAGCACGGGCATCGTGAGGCCGGCCGAGATCTGCTGCGTCGTCACGCTGTAGGCACGCAGCGCGTCCTGCTGACCGATGAGCCCGGCGCGAGAGGCCTTGTCCTGCTTGAGCACCTCCACGTTGCGCGCGATCGCCTCGGGCGTCGCGGCCGGGCCGTAGGCGGACTTGCGGCCGAGGGCCCACAGCAGGCGGCGCGGGAGGTAGGCCACCAGGTTGAGGGCCTTCGGCGCCCGCGGCTTGTCCGCGGACAGGATGCCGCTGCAGCCCACGACCAGCGACAGCACGCGGTCGGGGTGCTCGAGCGCCAGCTGCTGGACGATGACGCCGCCGAGGCTGACGCCGTACACGTGGGCCTTCTCGACGCCGGCGGCGTCGAGGACCGCGATCGCGTCCGCGACGAAGTCCGAGATCGTCGGCGTGCCCGCCGTCGTGCTCTCGCCGATGCCCCTGTTGTCGAACCAGAGGACGCGGTGCTTCGCGGACAGGTCCGGGATCGCCGGGTACCACATCTTGCTGCTGTAGGCGGCGCCCATGACGAGCAGGACGGGGGTCCCGTCCCCCTGCTCGTCCCAGTGGATCCGGACGCTGCCGTTGGTGGCGGTGGGCATCAGCTGAGCACCTTCAGGGCGAAGTCGCCGTAGGTCGCGGCGACGTGATCGATGGAGAACGGCGAGTCGGGGGTCCACCACTCGGCAGCGCGGATGCCCATGCCGCCGATGGCGTGCACGGCCAGGAAGGGCTCGGTGGTCGTGAAGACGCCGAGGCGCGAGCCGCGCTCGACGACGTCGAGCAGGATGCGGGTGTTCTCGAGGCGCATGGCGTCGGCGGTCGCGTGCATCTCCCCGGACAGGCCTCGCACCTCGCGGGTCGTGACGCGCGCCAGCGAGCTGTACTCGAGGTGCACCCGGACGTGCGCGCCGGCGACGGCCCGGACCTGGTCGACGGGGTCGCGACCCGCGTCGAGCAGGGCGTCCTTGAGGCGCTCGCGGTGCGTGTCCAGGCCGATCTTCACGAGCTCGAAGAGCAGGTGCTCCTTCGACGCCACGTGGAAGTACAGGGCGCCGGGCTGCTGGCCCAGCTCGCTCATGAGGTCGCGCACCGACACCGCGCTGTAGCCCTTGTCCCCGAACAGGACCAGGGCGGCCTCGAACAGGCGCAGCCGCGCGCCGGTCAGGTCCTCGCGCTCGGGGAGCAAGGACGTCACTGCCTGCGTCACCGGAAGCTCCTCACCTGAACGGTCATTCAACTCACGCCAGCCTAGGTGACGTCGGTCCAGTGTGCACGCCAGTTGACACGGGCGCAACACCAGCGCATGCTTTGGTCCGGCCGAACTGAACGATAGTTCAATAAACGTCCCAGGCAGGAGTTCCGAATGCGGCAGCGCTGGATCGCAGGCGTGCTGGTAGCCCTCACGCTCACGGCGTGCGGCTCGACCGTGCAGGTGCAGAGCTCCGTCGCTGGAGGCGGGGACGGCCTGTCGCAGGGCACGACCGGCAGCGACCTCGGGAGCACCTCGGGCTCGGTCACCGGGAGCACGGGTGCGGCGCTCGGGGGGACGACGGGCTCGACGTCCGGCTCCAGCGGGACCGCCGGTACGTCGGGCGGCGGGTCCACGTCCGGCGCCCAGCTGCCGTCGAGCGCCCCGACCCTCGGCGGCACGACGGGCGCCGCTTCCGCGGGCGGTGCGAAGAAGCCGGTCGAGATCGGCATCGTCATCTACCCCGACGTCGCGGCCGCGGCGGAGGCCCTCGGCGGCTCGGCGGACGTCGGCGACCAGAAGGCGGAGGCCGAGCGGTCGGTCGCCTGGATCAACGCCAACGGCGGGCTCGCCGGCCACAAGGTCGTGCCCGTCTTCTTCGAGGTCAGCCTCACCAGCACCCAGCCCTACTCGGCGACGTACCAGCAGATCTGCTCGAAGTTCACCGAGGACCACCACGTCATCGCGACCGTCTTCATCGGCAACGCCGAGAACGGGTTGCCGAACTGCCTGCGCAAGGGCAACAGCCTGCTGCTGGCCCAGGGCCACTACCTGCACACGGCCGAGGAGTACCGGGCCCTCACGAACCTCGTCACCACCCAGGACGCAGGCAGCGACCGGATCGCCCGGGCGATGGCCAACGAGATCCTCAGCCACAACCTGCTGAAGTCCGGCGAGACCCTGGGCCTGATGGTCATGGACTACGCAGGCCCGCAGAAGGCCGCCAACCAGATCATCATCCCGGCGATGAAGGCCCGCGGGATCAAGGTCCTGAGCTACTCGATCACCTACCCCGCCTCGACGCCGGCGATCTCCCAGTCGGCCGCCGCGGTGCAGTCGGCGCAGCTCCAGATGGCCTCGCGCGGAGTGAAGAACGTCGCCTTCATGTGCCCCGGTTGCGTCACGTTCTTCCTGCAGTACGCCGAGTCGCAGGGCTACCACCCCCGTTACATCGTGAGCTCGCTCGACACCCCGCTGGGGATCAAGGGCAAGGGCCACGGCGCCTCCTTCGCCAACGCGCTCGCGATCGGCTGGGACCCGATCCACGACGTCGGGACCTTCGGCCGACCGGGGCTGCTCGCCGGCAACGCGACCTACAACGCCTGCCTGAAGATCCAGAAGGGCCTCTACGCCAGTGACACCTCGCTGTACGCGGCGGTCGCGCTGTGCAGCGCCATGCTCGACCTGAAGGCCGCGGCCGCTGCCAACCCTGTCAACCCGCTGTCGATGAGCTCGCTCGTCGCCGGCTTCAACAGCCTCGGGACGAAGCACCCGGGCGCGGCCAACCTCGCGACGGTCCTCGGGCCCGACCGGCACGACGGCAGCGCCAGCTACAAGACCATGCACTACGAGGCGGGGTGCGACTGCTTCGCCTACGACGGCGGCCCGGCCAAGGCGTTCCCCTGACGCAGCAGGCGATCGCGGCCGCCGACCGCCGCGACTCCACGTCGGTCGCCGACCCCGTCGGCACCCGGCTGGCCGAGCTGGCCGCGGCCTGGCAGGCGGGTTGCGTCCTCGAGGACCCGGCCGGCCGGGTCGTGTCGCACGCCCTCGTCGGCTCCGTGCCGACCTGCGTGGTCGACGCGGTCCTCTGGCGCAGCAGCGCGTCGCTGCACGCCGCGCGCGGTGCCGCCCGCGCCTCCGGGGTGGTGCCCGGCGGTCCGGTGCTCACCACCTCGCTGGCCGACTGGTCCGGTGTCGTGACCGTCCTGCCCGTCGCCGGCTGGGGTCACCTCTGGCTGCTGCACGCCCACGACCTCGACCTCGAGCAGGCCGTCGCGGCGACCACAGGACTGGCCGACGTGCTCGCCCGGACGCACGGCACAGCGACCGACGAGCTGCTGCTCGCGGCCCTGCACGGCAGCGGTGCGTCCGACTGCGACCCCGCCACCTCCGTCGTCGTGATCCGGCCGCTCACCGGTGCGGTCAACCCGGTCGAGCTCGTCGCCGCGCTGCGCCAGGGGCTGAGGGTGCGCGCCGACCTCACCGCCACAGGCACCGAGGCGTACGTCGTCCTGCCCGGGGCCGACGCCGTCCGCCAGGTCGAGGCCGCGCTGCAGCACGCCGGTGACCGGCTCGGGCTGTCGCTCGCCGCTGCTGTCGCCCCGGCGACCCGCGGCCTGCCCGACGCCCGTGAGCAGGCCGAGCGCGCGCTCGCGGCCCGGGCCGAGAGCGGTCGCTGCCTGACCGAGGACGAGTGCCGCCCGTACGCCGCGCTGCCGGCACTGCTCGCGGCCGTCGCCGCTCCCGGCCTCGGGTCGGACCCGGTCGCCCCGCTCGACGACGCCCTTGCCGCCACCCTGCGCGCGTGGCTCGACGCCCACGGCGACTCACCCGCCGCGGCCCGGGCCCTCGACGTGCACCCGAACACCTTCCGCTACCGGCTCGGCCGGGCCAAGGAGCTCGTCCTTGCTGACCTCGACGACCCGGTCGCCCGCCTCGAGGTCCACCTCCGCCTCATGTCCTGCTCCTGAGGCCGTGCGAGCAGCGGGCTACATGGCCAGGTCGAAGTAGCTGTCGTGCAGGTCGCTGAGGCGTGAGCCGAGCTCACTCGCCGGCCCCTGCATGACGACCTCGCCGTGCCGCAGGACGTAGGCGCGGTCGGCCAGGTCGAGGGCGGCGTGGACGTGCTGCTCGACGAACAGGACCGCGACACCGCTGTCGGCAGCGCGTCGCACGAGGGCCATCAGCTGGGTCACCATGATCGGCGCGAGCCCCATGGTCATCTCGTCGATGATGAGCAGGCGCGGCTTGACCGAGAGCGCGCACGCCAGGGCGAGGACCTGCTGCTCGCCGCCCGACAGCAGGCCCGCGCGGCGGTCCGCGAGCGGCTGCAGGATCGGGTACTGCGGCAGCAGCGCGTCAGCCGCCTTGCGGGAGTGCGTGCGGAGCCGGAGGTTGTCGCGGACGCTCAGCTGCGAGAACAGGCCGCGGCCCTCGCGCAGGTAGCTGACGCCGTGCCGGGAGGCGCCCCGCACTCCGTGGTAGCTCGCGCCGTCGACGAGCAGCTGCCCGCCCAGCGCGGGGAGCACGCCACCGATCGTCTCGAGGACGGTCGTCTTGCCGGCACCGTTCGGACCGAGCAGCGCGACGACCTCACCGGCCTCGACGGTCAGGTCGAGGCCGCGGACGACCGCGACACCGGAGCGCCCGGCCGACAGGCCCTGAAGGCTCAGCAGGCTCATGACGTTCCTCCGGTCAGGATGACGTCGCCCACGACGACGGCGTCGTTCTCCTCGTCGGGAGCCGGGCTCTCGCCGACGTAGGCGGACAGGACGGCAGGGTCCTGGCGGATCTCGGCGGGGGTCGCCTGCGCGATGACGTGCCCGAAGTCGAGCACCGTCACGGTGTCGCAGACGTCCAGCACGAGCGACAGGTCGTGCTCGATGAGGACGATCGCCACTCCGGTGGCCGCGACGGCCCGCAGGTGACGGCCGAGCTCCCGGCTCTCCGTGCTGTCCAGGCCTGCGGCGGGCTCGTCGCAGAGCAGCACCGCGGGCCGGGCGGCGAGGGCACGTGCGACGCCGACCAGCTTCTGCTGACCGGTGCTGAGCTCGTCGGGGCGGGCCTCGGCGAGGTGCTCGATCTGCAGGACGCGGAGCGCCCACAGCGCGTCACCCGTGGTGACCCGCGGGCGACCCACGAGGTCGCGCAGGAGGTCTCCGGGACGCGGGGCGTCGGCAGCGACGAGCAGGTTGTCCATCACCGACAGGTCGAGGAACAGCTCGGTCGCCTGCCAGGTGCGGGTGAGGCCCTCCGCGAACCGGCGGTGCGGCGGGAGTCCCTGCACCTCCGTGCCCTGGACGGCGATCGTGCCCGTGCTGCTGCAGAAGCCGGTGATGGCGTCGAGGGTGCTCGTCTTGCCGGCACCGTTCGGGCCGATGAGCCCGTGCACCTCGCCGGTGCGCACCGAGAGGGACACGTCGCTCACGGCGTGCACGCCGCCGTAGGTGACGCTGATCCCCTTGAGGCTCAGGACCTCCGGCCCGAGCTCCCGCTTCACGACAGCCGGCTCCTCGGAGGCTGCGGCCTTCGTCGCGGCTGCCGGGGGAGCGCTCTTCGCCCGCTTCGGCATCACCTTGCGGAACGCCTCGCCCCACGCGCCGACGGCGCCGCGCGGCGCCGTGATCGCGGCGAGGATCATGCCGACGCCGCCGATGATGGCGTAGGAGCTGCCCAGGTCGATGAGGCCGTTGGCGAAGACGTAGACCAGGCCGAACGGCGCGAGCAGCCCTGCGACGAGCGCGCCGCCGACGCTCACGATGCCGCCGATGAAGGCGTAGATGAGGAACGAGATCCCGGCGAAGTAGTTGTAGCTCTCGACCGAGACGGCACCGCGCGAGTACGCGAGCAGAGCGCCGCCGATGCCTGCGAGGAAGCTGGACACCGCGAACGCCAGGAGCTTGCTGCGGGCCACATCGATGCCGACCGCCGCCGCGGCCCGCTCGTTGGAGCGCACCGCCAGGAACCGGCGACCGGTCGTGCCGGTGAGGACGCGCGACACCAGCAGGCAGCAGACCACGAGCACGACGAGCACGGCGTAGACGAAGGGCAGGCGGGCGAGGTCCGTGCCGCGCTGGACGGCGAGGTCGATGCCGAAGAACGTGCCGGCCTTCACGTCGCTGCTGTTGGCCGCGACGTTGCGCAGCAGGAGCCCCTCGACGGCGACCGACGCCGCGAGGGTGACCACGGCGAGCTGCGCGCCCCGGACCCGCAGCGCGGGTGCGCCCATGAGGACGCCGGCCACGACCGAGGCTGCGGCCGACGCGAGCAGGGCGAGGGGGAACGGCAGGCCGTCGAAGAAACGGGCGAGAGTCACCGCGGCGACGCCGGCGATCGCGGCCTGACCCAGCGAGACCTGACCGACCAGGCCGACGAGGACGACGAAGCTGAGGGCCAGGATGCTGAAGACCATCGAGGCGATGAGGGCCGTGCGCTTCTCGGCGCTGAGGACCGGGATGCCGATCGCCACGACGCCGGCGACGGCGAGCAGGACCCACGGGCGGAACCCTGTGCGGGCCACGGCAGGGAGGCGGGAAAGGACGAGGGATCCCCGTGTGGGCAGGCGGTCTCCCGCCAGGACCAGCGCGACGACGACGACGATGAAGGGCACCGCGTCCGTCGTGCCGCTCGGCAGGTCGCGCGGCCACCAGTCCTGCAGCTGTGCGAGCGAGAGCTCGCTCTGGATCATGCCGAGCACCATCCCGGCGACGGCGGCCCACACGACGTTCGACAGCCGCGCCACGAGCATCGCTGCGAGACCCGGCACCACGAGCAGGCCGACGCTCGCCGGGTTGAGACCGGTGATCGGGCTGGCGAGGATCAGCAGCAGCGACGTGACGCCGCTGCCGATCGCCCAGTTCAGCGCCGCCAGACGATCGGGCGACCAGCGGGAGAGGGCAAGGGCGATCTCGTCCTCGACGCCCGCGCGGGTCGCAAGACCCATGAGGGAGTAGCGGTAGTAGGCGAACAGCAGCCCGGCGACGACGACGACGGTGCCGAGCAGCCAGAGCCGGTCCTCCGGGAAGGCCAGCCCGGCGAACGGGATGGAGTCCTGCGGGAACACCGCGCGCACCACGCGCGAGGGGGCGCCGAACTGCCGGACCAGGACTGTCTGGACGATGGTGAGGACGCCGATGGCGCCCATGATCTTCGCGAGGACCGGAGCATGGCGCAGCGGCCGGAAGACGAGCAGGTGCGCCACGACGCCGAGCAGCGCGCTCGACAGGACGCCCACCAGCACGGCGACGCCCAGCGGTGTGGCGGTGCCGAGGTGGATGCGCCCCGACACCCCCACGACCGGGAGGACCAGATCCCCTGTTCGGAGGAGCTCGTCGAAGGTGAACGCTCCCCACAGGCCGAGGCTGGCCTGCGCGAAGTTGATCACCCCCGACCCCTTGTGGACCGTGACGAGGCCCATGCCGAGGCCGGCGTAGACCGCGCCGACGCCCACGCCCAAGAGGGCGAACAGGAGGATCTGGTCCATGGGTTACGGCGTCGCAGCGTCGATGAAGTCGCCACCCACGACGTCCTGGGTGCCGTCGGCGTTCGTCTTCAGCCCGGCGAAGAAGTGGCCGCAGGTGCCGCCAGGAGCCGGTCGGTTCGCGCAGTCGACCGCCCCACCGAGGAAGACGTCGCCCTTGAAGGCCTTGATGGCGGGCTTAGCCGTGGCGGTGGTGATGTCACCCGAGACGGTGGTGAGCGCACGCGACAGGGTCATCAGGTCGGAGAAGCCGATCGCGGCGTACGACGAGTCGGTCTTGCCCTCAGCCCCCGATGCCTTCATCTGGTCGCGGTAGAGCTCGATCTCGGCCTGCTTCGCCGCGGGCGCCGTCTTGATGGCCTGGACCGGGATGAGGAAGCTCAGCGTGTAGACGTCGGCGGCCTGCGCCCCGAGCGCCTTCACGTACTCCGTGCAGGTGCCGCCGAACAGGATCTTGTCCCAGCCGAGCTGCTTGGCCGTCTTCACGAAGTTGGTGCAGTCGCCCTCGGAGCCGAGGACGTACAGGCCGTCGGAGCCCTTCTTCTTCGCGGCCGTGATGGCCGCGGCGAAGTCCGGCGACGCGGCGTTGTAGAGGATGTAGGAGAGGTCGATGCCGGAGGCCTTGGCGGCCGGCACCAGGGCCTGCTCGGCCAGCTGCTTCGTGGCCGGGCCGAGGTCCGGCGCGACGAGGAACGGCTTCACGGTCTTGATCTGCTTGAAGAACTTGAAGGCGCCCGCGAACGTCAGCTGCTGCGACGTCGAGGTGAAGGTGACCTCGGGCTCGAACCCGGACGTCACGCCCTGCCCGGAGACGGCGAAGATCGCGACGCCTGCCTCCTTGAGGGGCTTGGTGATCGCGTCAGCACCGCCGACGACGCCGTAGACGACCGACGTGACCTTCTTGCTGATCATCGTGTTGGCGCAGGTGAGGGCGCTCTCGGCCGTGCCGTTCGTCGCGCAGTGCTCGAGCGCGATCGGGTGCCCGCTCACCCCGCCGTGGTTGTTGACGTAGTCGATGGCCGCCCGCGCGCCCGTGGTGAGCTCGGGGATGGCGATGGCGCCCTGCTCGTCGTTGATGAGGCCGACGAGCACCGGGGTGCCGGTGGCCTTGACGCCAGGGGAGATCGACGAGGACGCGGTGGTGTCGTCGCCGCTGTCACCGCAGGCGGTGAGGGCGAGCGCTGCGACGGCGCAGAGTCCTACGAGGCGGGCCGTGCGGCCCGGTCGGGTGATGGGCACGAGGCCTCCGAGTGGAAGTGACGACGAGCGCCACGGGAACGGTCATGCGACCCATGACCATGTCGAGAAGGTTCCCCCCAAGGACGTCCTGTCGTATTTAGGTCCGTTGCACAAACCTTTCTCTCGTTTACGTCGCTGGGTCCAAGACCAGTCCCGTCGGGTCAGACGAGGCCAGGGACGAATGGCACGAAGTGACTATTGCCGTCAGGGCTCGCACGGACTCCTGGCGTGGAGGCCACATCGGGTGCTGACACCTCGGAGCCTGCTCCTCCCGTCGTCACATGTCACGACTTCTGGTGGCGAGAACCCACCGTCCCCGGGCTGGAGGTGTGCAGGGACCTCACTGACGCGCACCGGTCGGGGGGACCGCTGGACCGACCGCAGAGACGACTCTGGGCTCCTCTCGAGGAGAGGAGCCCAGTTCGCATGGGTGCGCCGCCAGGGACTCGAACCCCGGACCCGCTGATTAAGAGTCAGCTGCTCTAACCAACTGAGCTAGCGGCGCCGGTCGTGCGAGCGGAAACGATAGCAGGACTCTCCGGTCACCCGTTTGGGTGATGCCGGGACCCTCCCCGTCGCCCGATCAACCCCGTACTCCACCCCGACAGGAGACACGCCATGACTGCGCAGACGCTCAGCCCGATGTCCTTCACGACCGAGGACCGGTGCGACCGCTGCGGCGCGCAGGCGTTCTTCCGGGCGGTCTTCGTCAGCGGTGAGCTGACCTTCTGCGGTCACCACGGCCGTGAGCTGCTGGTGCCGCTGCAGCGGGAGGCGCTCCTCGTCGAGGACGCCACCGAGCAGATCAACGCCGCGCCCTCGATGAGCGCCAACCAGGACTAGCGGCAGCCGAGGTGTGCGCACCTCACGCTGCGGCCGACGCCGGAGCGCCGCACACCCCTGGAGCCGCGTCAGTGCGGACCTCCCGCGTGCGCTCGAGCCTGGCTCCCGCACGGTGGCGAGTCGCGCCCTCGCGGCTGAGCGGCTAGCGCAGGCCCTCGGAGCGGCGGGCCGACTGCAGCAGCTGCTCGAACTCCTCGGCGTACATCTCGACGAGCTGCGCCGCCGCGGTCTTGCGCGCCCGGCGCTCACGGACCTCGATGTCGCCGGAGCCGACGATGCCGAGCAGGGGAGCGCGCTCGGCCGGTGGGGCGCTCGTGGCGGCCCGGACGGTCTTGACCGCCGAGGCGCGGGTGGCGCGGACCTTCGGGGGCGGCCCGGTCACGCACGCCGTGCAGACCTCGGCCGCGCCGTCGAAGGCGTCCTCCTGGAGCACCTTCCGGCACTGCGTGCACCGCCGCCAGGCAGACACCGATCCTCCTTGACGTCGACCGACTCGACCTACGACCTCACCGTAGCCGCCCGGTCAAACGCCTCACTCGCGGGCCACAAGTGAGGGGTTGCCGCCCGCGAGCGCCCTCGGATGGGTGAGACTTCCGAGCAGCGCCCACCGAGACCGACACGCAAGGGGACACCCGTGCTTCGCCGTACCGCTCTTCTCAGCTCCGCCGCCCTCGTGCTGGTCGGGCTCTCCACCGCCCCGGCCCAGGCGACCGCGGACGCCAAGCCGACCCGGCTGCACGAGTCGGTGATGACCCAGGTGCTGCGCGATCCTGCGACGCTGACCCGCCCGGCGCTGCGGCGGCAGTCCGCGCCGGCCCCCGCCAACCTCGTGGCCCAGTCGACCTGGGTCGTGAGCTACGACGCCGGGTTCAACGCCAACCCCAACGCGAAGGCCGCCTTCCAGGCCGCGGTGGACGTGTGGGCGAGCCGCGTGAAGTCGGACGTCCCCATCAAGGTGACCGCGAAGTTCACGCAGCTCGAGGACGGCGTGCTCGGCCAGGCGGGGCCGCACGACTTCCTCGCCGACGACACGATCGGCGACGGCACCTCCTTCTACCCGTTCGCCCTGGCGGACGCGCTGGTCGGCTCGGACATCATCCCGGGCGAGCCGGACATCGACGCGGAGTTCAACAGCTCGGAGCCGGGGATCTACTACGGCAGCGGGACGCCGGCCAGCAACCAGATCGATTTCGAGTCGGTCGTCATGCACGAGCTCGGCCACGGCCTCGGCCTGACGAGCTTCGCGAGCATCAACGCGCACGGGACCTTCACCGACGACGGCAGCCAGGACGCGGACGACACCGCGTACTTCTACGGGGCCCCGGACCGGATCGTCTTCGACAAGTTCCTGTTCAACTCCGCCAACCAGGCGCTGTTCAACAGCGGGGACACGCGGGCCAACCTGCGCGCGCTGATCGACCCCAACGTGGCGCCGGGCTTCGAGAACGCCGCCGACCCGACGAACTGGGTGTTCTTCCGCGGCACCCGCTCCCTGAACCAGAACTACGGCGTGAAGCCGACCCTGTACGCGCCGAACCCCTACCTCGAGGGGAGCTCCGTCGCTCACCTCGACGAGGGCACCTACCCCGCAGGGAACGCCGACGCGCTCATGACGCCGTACCTGCGCGAGGGCGAGGTCGCCCACCTCCCGGGCCCGCTGATGCTGGCCATCTTCCGCGACCTCGGCTGGGAGACCGCCGCGGAGGTGCCCGGCAAGGTCAAGAACGTCGTGGCCGCCAAGCACCCGAGCAGCATCAGCCTCGCCTGGACCCCGGCGCCCGACAGCGGCGCGACGGTCACGAGCCACACGATCAGCTACACCGACAACAGCGTCGCCCAGCCCCCGATCATCACCGCCTCGGGCGCCACGACGGCCAGCATCCCGGTGCTGGACGGGCACACCTACGTCTTCACCGTCGCGGCGACCAACACCGCCGGCACCGGCCCGGCCTCGGACCCGACCGCCCCGCTCGTCGGGACCGACGACGCCGTGGCGCCGACGCTGTCGTTCGCGACCGCACCGCCGTCCGGCGTGATCCAGACGACGTCGGCGAGCTTCTCCCTGACCGGCTCGGACAACAAGACGTCGGCGGGCAACCTCGTCTACAAGTGCAAGCTCGACAGCGCGAGCTACACCACCTGCTCGGCGACGCCGACGTTCACGAACCTCAGCAACGCCAGCCACACCCTCAAGTTCGTGGTGCTGGACGAGGCCAACAACGTCAGCGCCCCCGAGCTGACGGCGACCTTCCGCGTCGACACCCTGCCGCCGGTCGTCACGACGGTGGCCCCGCCGATCTTCACGACCGAGACGCTCATCGGCATGCGGTACTCGGCGACGGACCCGTCGGGCATCAGCCGGTACGACGTGAGGTACCGCAAGGCGCAGTTCAACCAGCCGCTCGGCGGCTACACGGTCTTCGCGGCGAACACCACGGCGACGGTCGCGCGGCTCAACGCCGCCTCGGGCTACACGTACTGCTTCTCGGTGCGCGCCTACGACACGCTGAACAAGGTGTCGGCGTACTCAGCGGAGCGCTGCATCGCGACGACGCTCGACGACCGCGCGCTCGCCGCCTCGACGGGGTGGACGCGCGGCACCGGGTCGCCGTACTACGCCAAGACCATCACCTCGACGAGCCAGCTCGGCCGCACGCTGACCCGCACGTCCGTCCAGGCCCGGCGCATCGCGCTGGTCGCGACGACCTGCAGCACCTGCGGAACGGTGGGGGTCTACTTCAACGGCGTGCTCATCAAGACGGTGAGCCTGAAGGCGTCGACCACGACGTACAAGCGGATCATCGCGGTGGCGGACTTCGGTGTCGCGAAGGGCGGGACGGTCGTCGTCAAGACGCTCAACACCGGCCGGACCTACATCGACGGAGTGGCCTTCAACCGGGCCTGACGCACGGCGCTGCGAGCCCCGTAGCCCTTCCGGGTGGCGGGGCTCGTCCGCGTCACGACCCACACCAGCCCGGCGAGGACCGCACCGACCTCGAGCAGCGTGCACGTGCCGTCCCAGACGCCGATGCGCTGACGCCCGCCGCCCGTGATGCCGAACGGCAGGCCGACGGCGCGCGTCCAGGCCCAGAGGGCCACGACGGCCAGGTTGCCGAGGACCCCGACCTCCACGACCCGTCGTACGGGCTGGAAGAGGACCGTGACCGACCAGCCCAGCTGGAGCACGGCCATGACCGCCATCGCCCAGCCCAGGACCGCCGCCTCACGGGCGTGGTGCGCGGTCATGGCGCCGTGGATGCCGGCAGCGACGACGGTCGTGCCGAGCATGGCCCAGAGCGGTGCCGGGAGGTGCTCCTCGGAGGCGGCGCGCCACTGCAGGCCGAAGACGCCGACGAACACGAGGAGTGGCAGCACCAGCATGAGGAGATGGGGCAGGTGGCGCGTCACCCGGTCAGAATGGGCACTTCCGGGTGGTCCCACCATCACTAGAAGTGACGATTTTGCCCAGACCGCTTTCCCAGGACCCTCAGGTGCATGGACTGGAAGATCGGTACGGCGGCCAACCTCGTCGTCATGGTCATGTACTTCGCGATCGTCGCGGCGATCCTGGTGCCGCTGATCAAGGAGCAGCAGCTGCGGGCCAACCGCCTCGGGGCGGCGACCGCGGCCATCTTCTTCACCTGCGCGGTGCACCACGGCAGCCACTCGGTGCACATGCTGCTGCCGACGTTCGGCATCGACGCGGCCAGCGGGTACGCCATGCGGGACGCCTTCGACCTCACGCAGGTGATCTGGGACCTCGTCACGGCGGCGATGGGCATCTACTACTGGACCCTGCGCCGCACCTACGGCTCGCTGATGAGCGGCGCCAAGCTGTTCGAGGACATGCGCGAGCGGCAGAAGCAGGCGCTGGAGATCAACGACAACATCGTCCAGGGCCTGGCCACGGCGAAGCTCGCGCTGGAGCTGGACCAGCACGCGGTCACCCGCGAGGCGCTCGAGTCCACCCTGGCCTCCGCGCGCGGCCTCATCACCGAGCTGCTCGGCGACGTCGCGGAGAAGCAGACGTTCGAGGCGGGCGACATGCGGCGTTCGAAGGCCGCGCTCCTGAGGAAGGCATGACCCTGCTCGAGGAGCGGCCGGCTCAGGCCGTCACTACTGTGCGGGTCGTCCTCGTCGACGACACGCCGTCCCTTCGCATGCTCACCCGGCTCGCGCTGGACGACACCGGCTTCGAGGTCGTGGGAGAGGCGGGCGACGGCCTCGCCGGCGTCAACGCCGTGAAGCAGCACAAGCCCGACCTGGTCCTGCTCGACCTGGCCATGCCTGTGATGGACGGGCTCGAGGCGCTGCCGCTCATGCGCGCCGCCGTCCCCACCGCCCGGATCGTCATCGTGAGCGGCTTCGACCGCAAGGCGATGGAGACCCAGGTCATGGAGGCCGGCGCCGACGGCTACCTGCAGAAGGGCATGTCGCCCGAGCTGATGGTGCAGAGCCTGACCCGTTTGTTCCCGCAGGTCGAGGCGGCCATCCCCGCACCCCGCCTGGCGGAGGAGCCGGCGGCTCCCGCGGCTGCTGCCGACGAGGAGCTGACCGACCGCCTGGCGGCCCTCGAGGCCGACATGGAGCAGCTGCTCTACGTCGTGAGCCACGACCTGTCCGAGCCCGTGCACGTCATCAAGGGCTTCGCCGAGCGCCTGGCCCGTCGCGCGCACAGCGACGAGGAAGGCGAGTTCTGCGAGTTCATCGTCGACGCTGCCGACCGCATGCAGCAGCTGCTCGACGACCTGCTCGACTACGCCCGGTCGGGCAACACCGAGATGCCGCGCGAGCTGCTCGACTGCCGCCGCCTCGTCGACAACGTGCTCGCCGGGCTGTCGACCGCCATCACTGACACCGGTGGCCGCGTGACCGTCGGCGACCTGCCGCGCGAGCTGGTGAGCAACCGGCTCGTCCTCAACCAGGTGCTGCACAACCTGGTCGCCAACGCCTTGAAGTTCCACGACCCCGCCGTCGCTCCGCAGATCCGGATCGACAGCAGGGTCGGTGGAGGGCTCGTGACCTTCAGCGTCTCCGACAACGGCCTGGGCATCGACCAGGGCCAGGAGGAGCGCATCTTCGAGCCGTTCAAGAGACTTCACTCGCGCGACGCCTTCCCCGGCAGTGGCATCGGACTCGCCATCTGCCGTCGGCTCGTGGAGCGCCAAGGAGGGCGCATCTGGGTGGAACCCCGTGACCCTGGATCCGTCTTCTACGTGGAGCTCCCCTCATGACGTCCCCCGCCCCCCTCCCCTTCACCGGCCCGGACAGGGCCGCCCTCCCCGTGCGCAGACCGGCGCTCACCGCCGTCCGCGGGGGCAACCGCGAGCTGCAGGGGATCCCGCGGCAGGGCAGCCGAGCCGACCAGCTCGAGGAGCGGCGACGCGGCGGGCCGCAGGCCGCCCTGCGCGTCCTCATGGTGGAGGACAGCGCGGCCGACGGGCGGCTCGTCATCGAGCTGCTCCGCGAGGCCGGTGTCGACTGGCTGGTCGAGCGGGTCGAGCGCGTCAAGGACGCCAGCGCCTACGTCACCCGGCACCACGTCGACTGCGTGCTGCTCGACCTCGGCGTGCTCGACGCCGACGGCCTCGAGGGGCTGCGGCAGCTGGTGTCGGTCGACGCCGAGCTGCCCGTCGTGGTGCTCACCCGCCGCGACGACGACGTGCTGTCGACCGAGGCGCTGCGGCACGGTGCCCAGGACTACCTGAGCAAGCGCGACCTGGGGCCGCTGATGCTCGCGCGGTCCGTGCGGTACGCGATCGAGCGCAAGGCGACCGAGCTGCAGATCGTGCACCTCGCTCACCACGACTCCCTGACCGGCCTCGCCAACCGCTCCCTGTTCCTCGACCGGCTCGAGCAGGCGCTCGCGCGCGGTCGCGCGGTCGGCACGCTGTTCGTCGACCTCGACAACCTGAAGCTCGTCAACGACTCGCTCGGTCACGACGCGGGCGACAAGCTGCTGACGGCGACGGCCAAGCGGCTGCAGGAGGTCGTGCGCCCGACCGACACGGTCGCGCGCTTCGGCGGCGACGAGTTCGCCATCGTGTGCCCCGGCCTCGACGACGCGATGGACCTCGCCACCCGGCTGATGGCCGAGGCGTGCGCCCCGCTGGTGCTGGGGACTCGGGTGTACGTCCCGTCGATCAGCGTCGGCATCGTGCTCACCCCAGCGGGCTCGGGCGAGACGGCCGAGTCGGCGATCGCGAACGCCGACATCGCCCTCTACCTCGCCAAGCGCCGCGGGAAGGCGCGCTTCGAGGTCTTCGAGGAGTCGATGCGGCAGACGGGGCGCGAGCACCTCGCCCTGCAGACCGAGCTGAAGACGGCCTTCGTGGAGGACCAGTTCGAGGTCCACTACCAGCCGGAGGTCTCCCTGGAGACCGGGGAGCTCGTCGCGGTCGAGGCGCTGGTCCGCTGGAACCACCCGACCCGCGGCCTCGTGACAGCGGGGGAGTTCATCGACACCGCCGAGGAGTCCGGCCTCGTCGCGCAGCTGGGCCACTGGGTCATGCAGCAGGCCTGCGCCACCCTCGCCGCGTGGCCCGGTCCGAACCCGCCGCGGTTCGCCATCAACATCAGCCCGCGCCAGTTCTCGATGGCCGGCTTCGTCAACGGCGTCGCCGAGCTGCTCCGCGACACCGGTGTCGACCCCGACCGCCTCGAGATGGAGGTGACGGAGTCGGCCCTGCTCACCGATGACGCCGTGTCGCAGGTCCTCCGTGACCTGTCGGACCTCGGGATCCGGCTCGCCGTCGACGACTTCGGCACCGGCTTCAGCAGCCTCAACCACCTGAAGTACTTCCCCGCCTCGACGGTGAAGGTCGACAAGAGCTTCGTCGCCGGCCTCGGCATCGACCCGGTAGACGAGGCCATCGTCACCGCCGTGATCGGCGTCGCCCGGTCGCTCGGGCTGTCGACCGTCGGCGAGGGCGTGGAGACCGAGGGGCAGCGCGACCACCTGCGGGCCCTGGGCTGCGAGCTCGGCCAGGGCTACCTGTTCGACCGCGCGCTGACGCGGGACGTGCTCTTCGCGACCTACGGCTAGGCCCGAAGGGCTCCGTGGGTGAGCCGGCAGAGCGCCTCGCGGCGCTGGGCCGGCGGCAGGGTGCTGTCGATGAGCGACGACGTGTTGAGCATGGCCAGCGCGGCGCCGACGACCAGGGCCAGCTCCGGACCGTCGAGCTCAGGGCGCAGCGGGGCGACCGCGTCGCGCCACACCTGCTCGTACCGCTTCATGGGCACCCGCAGGGAACGTCGTACGTCGTCAGCGAGCGCCCGCTGCTCCCGGACCCACACGCTGATGAGCGCGCGCTCCTCGGTGACGAGGGTGACGTGCAGGTCGAGCAGCGCGTCGAGGTCGGTGGCGTGCTCAGCCAGGTCCAGCATCCGGTCCATGGTGCGGGTGATGAGCGTCTCGAGCAGGGCCTGCTTGCTCGCGAAGTGCCGGTAGACGCCGGGGCCGGTGATGCCCGCGGCCTCGCCGATGTCATCGATGCCGACGGCGTGGAAGCCCTTCGCCGCGAACAGGTCGGCCGCGCTCTCGAGGAGCAGCTCACGTCGGGACACGCGCCTAGGTTAACGTCCGTTCGCATGAGCAGGTGGGACACACCGGAGAGGCTCGCGCTGCGGGCGCTGGCGAAGGACGTCGTGGCGAAGGAGGTCGCGCCGCACGTCGACGCGTGGGAGCGCGCCGGCGAGCTGCCGCGCTCGCTGCACAGGACCTTCGCGGAGGCGGGCCTGCTCGGGATCGCCTTCCCGGAGGAGGTGGGCGGTCAGGGCGGCGACAGCGTCGACGCCGCGATCGTCACCGAGGAGATGCTCATCGGTGGCGCGTCCGGCGGCACCGTTGCGTCCCTGTTCACCCACGGCATCGCCTGCCCGCACATCGCCTTCGCGGGGACCCCGGAGCTCGTCGACACCTACGTGCGGCCGACGCTGGCCGGTGACCTGATCGGGGCCCTCGGCATCACCGAGCCGGGCGGCGGGTCCGACGTCGCGGGCATCACGACCACCGCCCGGCGCGACGGCGACAGCTACGTCGTCAACGGCGCGAAGACCTACATCACCAGCGGCATCCGGGCCGACTTCGTGACGACCGCGGTGCGCACCGGCGGCCCCGGCCACCAGGGGATCTCGCTGCTCGTCATCGACAAGGGACTGCCCGGCTTCGAGGTCAGCGCACCCCTCGACAAGATGGGGTGGCGCGCCTCGGACACCGCCGAGCTGTCCTTCTCCGACGTCCGCGTCCCCGCGTCCCGGCTCGTCGGGCAGGAGGGCGACGGGTTCCTGCTGATCATGCGGCAGTTCCAGACCGAGCGGCTCGCCCTGGCCACGCAGGCCTGGGCGCTCGCGCAGCGCGCGCTCGACCTGACCACCCAGTGGGTCAAGGACCGCGAGACGTTCGGGCGGCCGCTGGCCTCGCGGCAGGTGGTGCGGCACAAGGTCGCGGAGATGGCACGGCAGGTGTGGGTGGCCAAGACCACGACGCGGGCGGCCTACGACGCCTGGCTCGACACCGGTGACGCGGTCACCGAGGTGTCGATGGCGAAGAACACCGCCTGCGCCGTGGCCGACCACGTCGTGGACGAGGCCGTGCAGCTGTTCGGAGGGCTCGGCTACATGCGCGAGTCCGAGGTGGAGCGCTGCTACCGCGACAGCCGGATCCTGCGGATCGGCGGCGGCACCGACGAGATCATGAACGAGGTCATCGCCAAGCGGATCGGTCTGTAACAGTCGCGTGGTGATGATCACGGCCGCTGCAGCGCCGGATCCGGGGTCCCCGCGCCGACGATAGAGGCATGAACAAGATCCTCTCGTCGGGCGTGGACCTCACCCTGTGGGTCCGGGTCGTCCTGTCGCTGCTCGTGCTCGTGCTACTCGGCGTCGTCGTCCTGTAGCGAGGGGTCCTTCGCGGCCTCGGTGTCCGAGCGAGCGCCGTCGCTCTCCTCCTCGAACAGCGGCTCCGCCTTCAGGTCGCTGGACGTCTGGTCGGCCACCTGCTCGGCCATCTGCTCGTCGGTCAGGCCCTCGCCTGCGGGGTGGGTCATGGTGTCCTCCGGGGGTGTCGGGATCGTCCCGGACCCCTGCCCAGGGTGACGGGTGGCACACCCGAGCGCCGACGGTGCGACAATCATGGGACGCCGCACCTGAGGAGATCACCCGAGCATGAGCGCTGCCGTACCTGAGCAGCCCGCCACCCGCAGTCGCGCCAAGAAGGCAGCACCTGTGGTGGAGGTCGTCGAGGAGCCGAAGAAGCCTGCCAAGAAGGCAGCGGCCAAGGCCGCGCCGAAGAAGGCAGCGGGCAAGGCCGGCCCCGCGGGCGAGGCGCCCGAGGGTGCCGTCGAGGAGGTCGCGGTCGAGGGCGGCGCCCTCCCCGGTGTCGACCCGCTCGAGGCCGGTGACGCGGAGCCCACCCCTGAGGAGCTCGCGGCCGAGGCCGAGAAGGAGGAGCAGGAGGAGATCGAGGCCGGCGCCACGCTGTCCGTCGACGTCCTGCGGCTCTACCTCAACCAGATCGGCCGCGTGCCGCTGCTGACCGCCGAGCAGGAGGTCGAGCTCGCCCGGGCGATGGAGGCCGGCCTGTTCGCCGCCGAGCGCCTCGCGCAGGGCGGCAAGATCAGCATGACGATGAAGGTCGACCTGCAGACCCTCGTCCGCGAGGGCGAGCGGGCGAAGCAGCACATGCTCGAGGCCAACCTGCGCCTCGTCGTGTCGGTCGCGAAGAAGTACGCCGGCCGCGGGATGGGTCTCACCGACCTCATCCAGGAGGGCAACCTCGGCCTCATCCGCGCCGTCGAGAAGTTCGACTACACCAAGGGCTTCAAGTTCTCGACCTACGCCACCTGGTGGATCCGCCAGGCGCTCACCCGCGCCATGGCCGACCAGGCGCGCACCATCCGCCTCCCCGTGCACATGGTCGAGCAGGTCAACAAGATCCGCCGTGTCGAGCGCGACCTCGTCGTGCAGCTGGGCCGCAAGCCCACCGCTGCCGAGATCGCCGTCGAGGTCGACCTGACGCCCGAGCGCGTCGAGGAGATCCGCAGCTACAACCGCGACCCCGCCTCGCTCGACGCCCTCATCGGCGAGGACAGCGACGCCTCCCTGGGTGACTTCATCGAGGACGAGCACGCGGTCATGCCGGGCGAGGCCGCGGCCTTCCTGCTCATGCGCGAGGAGCTGTCCGCCGTCCTCGCGTCGCTCACCGACCGCGAGCGTCGCGTCATGGAGATGCGCTACGGCCTGGTCGACGGCCAGCCGCGCACCCTCGACGACATCGGCAAGGACTTCAACCTGACCCGCGAGCGGATCCGCCAGATCGAGGGCAAGACGCTCTCCAAGCTGCGCCACCCCAGCCGCTCCGCGTCGCTGCGCGACTACCTCGACGACTGACCTAACCTGGGAGGCGTGCTGCGCCTCCTCGTCACGCCCCGCTGGCTGGTGCGGCACGTCCTGCTGGTCCTCGCGGTCGGCGTCTGCTGGGAGTTCGGCTCCTGGCAGCTCGGCCGCGCTCTCGACCGGGACTCGGTCCTCAACTGGTCCTACACGATCGAGTGGGGGCTGTTCGCCGCCTTCGCCGTCCTGTGCTGGGGCTGGTTCCTGCGCGACGAGCTGCGCGGCGGCGCACCGGCGCGACCGCAGCAGCCGGCGGAGCCCGTCTACCTCCCGCAGGCGGCGCCGGTCGCTGTGGACGAGGATCCTGAGCTGGCGGCCTACAACCGCATGCTCGCCGACCTGAACGCCAAGGAGCGCAGTTGAAGGACCCGCTGACCAGGTACCGCTTCATGGCGTACCTGGTGGGGGTGCTGCTCGTCGTGCTGTTCGGCGGGTTCGTGCTCCAGATCGAGCCCGTCGAGAAGTACCTGGGCATCGCGCACGGCTACCTCTACATGGTCCTGATCATCACGATCTTCGACCTGTGGCGCCGCCGGCGGTTCCCGCTGAGGGTGGTGCCGCTGGTGGCGCTCGCCGGCACGGTGCCGTTCCTGAGCTTCTACGCGGAGCGCGAGATCACGGCCCGTGTGAAGGACGGACGGTACTGATGAGGGGCGCCCGCAGGCGCCCCTCACCAGCACGTCGCTAGAAGGCGCCGGTGCCCTTCGGCGTCCCGAGGCCGCTGGGCCCGTCGTACCCGACCACGCCGCTGCACAGGTAGCCGAAGCGGCACCTGCGGGTGTTGGTGCCGCTGGTCACGTCGAACAGCGCACCCGTGCTGCTGTAGGCGATCGAGGCCGGGACCCCGGCTGTGATGCCGGACAGCGCGTAGACGCCGCCGATGATCGGCGCCGCGACGGACGTGCCGCCGAACACGTACCAGTTGGCGCCCCCGGTCGAGCCGTAGCTGTCGTAGACCGCCACGCCGGTCGCCGGGTCGGCGACCGCCGAGACGTCCGCCACCGTGCGACGGGTGCAGCTCGCGTCGTGCTGCCAGGTCGGCTTGCTGATGTACGCCGAGCAGCCGCTGCCCGCACCGCTCCACACGGTCTCCGTCTTGCGGGTGCCGTCTGCGTTCAGGGTCAGGTTGGTGCCTCCTACCGCGGTGACGGTGTTGAAGGCAGCCGGTACCTGCACGCCGTACCCGCTGTCACCGGAGCTCACCGTGATGGCGACGCCGGGGTGGTTGTAGGCGCCGGCGAGGGAGCTCTCGGTGCTGAACTCGCTGCCGCCGTAGGAGTTGGACACGACCTTCGCGCCCTTGCTCACGGCGGTGTTGACAGCCGCGCCGAGATCGGCGAAGGACGCCGAGCTCCCACCGACGTAGACGATGGGGCAGCTCGGGCAGATCGCCGACACCATCTCGAGGTCGAGCATCTCCTCCTGGCCCCAGCCGGTGTTCCCGGCGACCGTGGTGATCGGCCCACCGGTCTGGTTGTACTGGGTGAGCGTGGCCGTGCCGAGACCGAACTGGGTGCGGTAGGCGGCGAGGTCCGCCACCGCATTGGGGTTGGCGTAGGCGTCGACGACCGCCACGGGTGTGGTGGCGTCGAGCCCGGTGAGGCCGTAGGCGGCCTTCAGCTGGGCGGGGGAGTAGCCGTGGCCGCCCCAGGTGGTCGTGGCTGCGGGCGTGCCGCCGCGGGTCTGGACGTGGGCGTCGCAGGCGGCACGGCCCGCGGCGGGAGCGGCGCAGACGCGCTTCTCACCAGCGGTGGCACCGGCAGCTGCGGCCTGACCGGCGCTGAGGGTGGCGGCGAGCAGGGACGCCCCGGCCACAGCGGCGAGGAGGAGGGGATGACGACGCATGCAGGGATCTCCTGAGCAACGTGAGGGGGGGTGGGCTCCGGGTGGAGCCGTGAGCGCACTGTGCGCCCTCCGCGGGTGCCGCGCACCCCTGTCGTCGAAGCAAGTCAGGTGGGGTACAGGTCGGGGCGCACCGACAGGAGATCGATCAACGCCGTCGAAACAGAGCGGATGCGTCTCCGCCCTGTCCTCGCCGCCGCAGCCGTTCTTGGCGCTGCCCTCGCGCTGCCTGCCCACGCCGCCCCGACGACCCTGTCCGACGTCACGATCGACGCCTCGGACGGAGTCCACCTCGTCGGTGACGTGCACCTCCCGTCCGCGACAGGGCGGTTCCCCGCGATCGTCGACATGGAGCCCTACGGCCGGTCGTCGTCGACGACCTACGTCGCCAACGGCTACGCCCACGTCAACACCGACGTCCGCGGCTCCGGCAAGTCCGGCGGAGCCCTCTGCCTGCTCTGCAGCCGCGAGCAGCGCGACGTGTACGACGTGGTCGAGTGGGTCGCCCGCCAGAAGTGGAGCAACGGCAAGGTCGTGCTCTACGGCTACTCCTACAGCGCCATCACCGCGCTGCTCGGCGCCGCGCAGCAGCCGCCGCACCTCACGACCGTCATCGTCGGGCACCCGCCCACGGACCCGTACCGCGACGTGCTCTGGCACAACGGCCTCTACGACCAGGGCTTCGCCGAGCAGTGGTTCGCGGGGCAGACCGGGACGCAGGCGCTGGGCGCCGGGGTCCAGCCGCAGATCATCGACCGCAAGGACCAGCTGTTCGCCTTCGAGACCCGCATCACCGACCTCGACGGACCGCTGTACGACGAGAGATCCGTCCTGACCAAGGTGTCGAGGATCAAGGTCCCCGTCTACGTCTTCACCGGCTGGAACGACGCCTACAGCCGCGGCGACATGCGCTTCATCGACGCCTTCAAGGGACCGGCGCAGCTCTGGATCGACGCGTCCACCCACCACGGCACCGGCAACTTCGGGCAGGTCGGCGCGCCGTACGGCGGCGGGCTCACCGACCCGTCGCCGCAGCTGTCCGCCGACCCGCCGCCCGGGCAGGTCCTGAAGTGGCTCAACCACTACGTGAAGGGCGCGAACAACGGCGTCGAGAAGCAGCCGCGCGTGACCTTCTACGACCTCGGCTCGCGCTCCTTCAGCACCGCGCCCTCGTGGCGGGCGGCCCAGAAGGGCCTCACCACGTTCTACCTGTCCGGCGCCAAGAGCGGGTCCGCGCCGTCGCTGAACGACGGGACGCTGTCCGCGCGGCAGCCGGTGGGTCGCGACAGCTACCAGGACTCCTACGTCTACGACCCGCTCGCCGGTGCCTCCGTGCCGATGGGCAAGGAGGGACCCGACGGCTTCGCGCCGTACGTCGTGACGGACCAGCGCGTCGACGACGCGCTCGGGCTGACCTACACCACGCCCGCCGTCACGAAGCCGCTCAAGCTCGTCGGCCCGTCGGAGCTCGACTTCTGGGCCATCACCGAGGCGTCGGACATGGCCTGGGTCGTCCGGCTGTCCGACGTCGCCCTCGACGGCTCCGAGACGCCGATCACGCAGGGCTGGCTCAAGGCGTCCTTCCGGCACGTGGACGAGAAGCGGTCACGACCGGGGGCGCCGTACCTCACCGACGACCGGCGCGTCCCCGTGACCACGGGCCTCACCACGCACTACCGCGTCGACGTCTGGGACACCGCCTACACGGTCGCGCCCGGTCACCGGCTGCGGATGTGGCTGGCCAGCAGCGACTCCCCGACGCACGAGCCGCTGCCCCAGGCCGGTCGCAACCTCGTCTTCCACGACGCGCAGCACCCGGCGAAGCTGGTCCTCAGCACCCGCTGACCCCAGCCCTGTCCTGCGGTCTGCCCCGGGGCGCGCCGTACGACACGGGGCTGCGTGCAGGGTGGGCACAACGACGCGGGTGCGCGGCGAGCCTCGTCTGCGGTCTGCCTCGGGGCACGCCGTACGACACGGGGGTTCGTGCAGTCAGGCGGCCATCAGCCGTCGAGGTTGCCGGCCTTCCACTCCGCCCAGGTGTAGTTCCAGTCGGCCATGCCGGCGTCCCACTTCGTGGGCTTCACGACGGCGTTGATGATGTTGACCGGGTCGCCGAGCTGCGAGTGGTAGTAGAACCACTCGGCATCGGTGGGATTGGCGTTGACGCAGCCGTGGCTGACGTTGCGGAAGCCCTGCGACCGGATCGAGCCGGGCTGGCTGTGCACGAAGGCGCCGCCGTTGGAGATGCGGACGCTCCACGGCAGCTTCTTGTAGTAGCCCTCGGGGCTGTTGGTCGGGATGCCGACCGTCGCCGAGTTGAACAGGTGGACCTTCTCGCGGTTGAGCACGATGTGGACCCCGCCCTTGGTGGGGTACTTCGTGCTGCCGCCGGAGATCTTCATCCGCCGGATCACCTTGCCGTCGAGCGTCACGACCATGGTGTGGGCCTTGAGGTCCACGAGCGAGGAGTAGTTCTTGCCGACGGTGATCGTGCTCGTCGCGGCCTTCGTCGCGCCCCACGTGCCGGTGCCCGGGAGGTTCAGCAGGCTGAGGTCGGCCGTGACGGCGATCTTCGTGCCGCTCGTCCAGTACTTCTCGGCGTGGTAGTGCGCCTCGTAGGAGTTGTACCAGCGCCAGGCGCCCTCGACGGCCGGCGTCGTCACGACGTTGAGGCGCTGCATCACGGCCAGGCGTGCGGCGCGCCCGGTCACCTTCTGGTCGAAGCGGACGATGACCGGCTGCGCGACACCGACGACGGCGCCGGGCCCGGGGCTGATCGTGGCGTGCAGGACCTTGCTGGCACCCGAGGCCGACAGCGTGCGCTCGAGGGTGCGGCTCTCGCCGTTGGCGTCCTTGACGACGGCCGTGACCCGGTAGGAGCGGCTGGGGATCAGCGTCGTGGTCGAGGTCCAGCCCGTGGCGGTGAGGGTGCCCTCGAGGGGCAGGCCGTCCGGGCCGAGCGCGGTGACCCGCTGCAGGGTGCCGTTGACGACCGCCAGGGACAGCGGGCGCGTCCACGGGACGGTGCTCGCGCGCTCCGAACCGACCGTCAGGGTGGGGGCGACTGCGGGCTTGGGCGAGCTGGCGCCCGGGCCCTCGCTCGCGCTGTTGGTGCTCGCCGTGCAGGCGGCAGTCGCGGCCAGGGCAAGGGCCGTGACGAGCAGGGGGATGCGGCGGAGCACGAAGGTCACCTCGAGGGGAGCGGGGAAGCGCTGCTACCCATTCTGCCTGAGAACACGCGTTCCCTCACCCGATCTGGCGTCTTTGCTCCACTTCCGGCTCTCCCAGGCGGGCGTTCCTGCCGTCGTTCTCACCTGCGCGCCAGGCCGAGCCGTGCACCTGGCGGTCGCCGCGGCCGCCCCGCCAGGTGCCGCGGGCGCTCGACTCCTTGTCGTGGAACGCCCGCACCCGCTCCGCCTTCTCGCGCAGGACCAGGGCCCCGGTCGCCGGCGCGACCTCGACGGCGTGCGTCCGCGCGCGCTCCAAGCGGGTCGAGACGGCGTGCACCCAGCCCTCGTAGAACGACAGCCGCCAGCTGGTCGCGTGGATGCTGCCGTTCTCGCCCGCCTTCAGCCGGCGCGCGGCGGCCGAGGCCATCTGCGTCGCCAAGGAGGCCCAGAGCTGCTCGACGACGTCGAGGTCGGCGGGGTAGCCGAAGCCGAGCACGAACGTCGAGTCGGTCGCCACGTTGACCATGACGTCGTTGACCTGGGCGACGCCCAGGTAGAGGAAGACCAGCTGCTTGTTGCCCCGCTTGCCCTTGTCGCCGATGGCGAGCCGGCGCTGCTCGAAGGTCTCCTCGACCCCGGCCAGCCGGCGGGCCTGCTGCCGCGCCCTCGCGAGCTCGAGGTCGACCGCGTAGGCGGTGGCGAGCTCCTGCGCGCGCGTGACGAAGGCCTCCGCCTCGTGCTCGTTGTCGGTGCCCTCTGCCTGGGCCAGCAGCTTGCCGATCTTGTCGAGCAGTCGCTCCTCAGACACCGTTCTCCCCGTAGGCAACCCGAAGGGCCAGGGCCGCTTCGGGGCCGAGCCGCTCCTCGACGAGCTCCAGCATGCACGTCCGGTACGTCGGTCCGTGGTCGGCGACCTCGTGCCTGTGGAAGGCGACGTGGTGGGCCAGCTCGTGCAGCAGGACGCACTCGCGCATCGCCCACGGCTCCCCGTGCTCGGGGACGGGGAGCGCGATCACGCCGGGCGCCTCCCAGTGCGCCTTCGTCTGCCCCTTCCTCGTCCTCAGCCTCACGGGCTGCACGCCGTACAGGGCGCTGTCGGCGTAGGCCTGAGCCGCCTCCAGGGTGCCGAAGACGAGCTCGCTCGGGAGCAGCACGCTCGACCCGGCGACGACCGCCCGCGGTGCGCCGCGCCGGGCCGCGTCCAGGCGCAGCGCCCAGGCGTCCTCCGCCGCGTAGACCCGCGCCCGCTGCCCGTCCCTCACCCCCTCACGCTATGAGGTCGCTCACACCGGTGGTGGAACACCTGTGGAACGGTCGACAATGGGGGCATGACAGAGCGTCCTGCCCGTATCGCGATCGTGGGCGCCGGCCCGGCCGGCATCTACGTCGCTGACGTGCTCATGAAGTCGGAGACGCCGGTCTCGATCGACCTCTACGAGCGGCAGCCCGCCCCGTTCGGCCTCATCCGCTACGGCGTCGCGCCGGACCACCCGCGCATCAAGGGCATCATCACCGCCCTGCACCAGGTCCTCGACAAGCCCCAGGTCCGCCTCATCGGCAACGTCGAGTACGGCGTCGACATCAAGCTCGAGGACCTCCAGCGCTTCTACGACGCCGTCGTGTTCACCACCGGCGCCGAGAAGGACCGCGACCTCGACATCCCGGGCATCGACCTGCCCGGCTCGTACGGCGGCGCCGACTACGTGTCGTGGTTCGACGGCCACCCCGACGTGCCGCGCGAGTGGCCGCTCGAGGCCCGCTCGATCGCGGTCATCGGCGCCGGCAACGTCGGCCTCGACGTCGCCCGGATGCTGTCGAAGACCGCCGACGAGCTGCTCGTCACCGAGATCCCGCAGAACGTCTACGACGGCCTCAAGGCCTCGCCGGTCGAGGAGGTGCACGTCTTCGCCCGCCGCGGCCCCGCGCAGGCGAAGTTCACCCCGCTCGAGCTGCGCGAGCTCGACCACTCGCCCAACGTCGAGGTCATCGTCGCGCCCGAGGACATCGAGTACGACGACGGCTCGGTCGAGGCGATCAACAGCGACAACCAGACCAAGCTCGTCGTCCGCGAGCTCGAGCGGTACGCGATGCGGACGGCGGAGAACGGCGTCGGCGAGCGGCCGCGCAAGCTGTTCCTGCACTTCTTCGAGAGCCCGGTCGAGATCACCGGCGACGGGAAGGTCGAGGCCTTCGTCACCGAGCGCACGGAGCTCACCGGCGACGGCAACGTCAAGGGGACGGGCAAGCTCAACACCTGGCCGGTCCAGGCGGTCTACCGCTGCGTCGGCTACCGCTCCTCCGAGCTGCCCGGCCTGCCCTGGGACGCCCGCAACCACGTGGTGCCCCACGCCCTCGGCCGCGTCCTCGACATCGACGGCAACCACATGCCGGGCCTGTACGTGAACGGCTGGGTCAAGCGCGGTCCGGTCGGCCTCATCGGCCACACCAAGGGCGACGCCATCGAGACCGTGAAGTCCATCCTCGAGGACCTGCCCTCCACCCCCGAGGCGGCCGAGCCGACGCTCGAGGCCGTCGACGCGTTCCTCGCCGACCGGGGGCTGCGCTACACGACGTGGGACGGCTGGTACGCCCTCGACGCCCACGAGAAGTCGCTCGGCGAGGCGTGGTCCGCCGCGAACGGCGAGCTGCCCGGCAAGGACGGCGCCCTCGCGCCCCGCCTCCGCGTCAAGGTCGTCGACAAGGACGCCATGACCGCCATCAGCCGCAACGAGACCTGACCCGCAACGTCATACCTCCCGCGCCCAGCCGTCGCGCCGGCCGCGATGACGCAGCGGGCTCACCTTCCGCAACGTCATACCTCCCGCGCCCAGTCGTCGCGCCGGCCGCGATGACGCAACGGGGGATCAGGCGCGGGGGAGCCTCACGGTGAAGCGGCCGCCGGGGCCGGCCGTCGCCGTCACGTCTCCGCCGGCCGCCCGGGCCAGCCGGCGCGCCAGGGCCAGGCCGAGCCCGGCACCGGGGTGCCCGTCCTCGGGGTCGCCGCGGTAGCCGGCGTCGAAGACCGACTCCTCCGCACCGGCCGGCACCCCCGGGCCGTCGTCGAGGACCTCCACGACCACCTCCGCGTTGGTCCAGCTGATCTGAACGCGCACCTCGTCGGCGTACCGCTGGGCGTTGTCGAGCAGCGGCGAGACCAGGCGCTCGACGACGTCGGAGTCGGCACCCGCGAACGGCACGCCCTCCGGCGCGTCCACGTGCTCGGCCAGCCGGGTCGCGACGGCGACGACGTCGCAGCGACCCCGCGCACCCCCGGCTTCGGCCCGGGCGGCGGACAGCAGCGTGTCGAGGATCCGCTCCATGCGGCGGGCGCCGTCGCCGACGACCTGCATCGCGGCCGCGCCCTCGGCCGCGCTGCGCGGTCGGGCGCTGTACAGGTCGGCCTCGGCGATGATCGCGGTGAGGGGGGTGCGCAGCTCGTGGCTGATCTCCGCCGACAGCTGCTGCTCGCGACGGAGCACCGCGGACAGCCGGCCCAGCACCCCGTCGAGGGTGGCCGCCAGGTCCTCGAGCTCGCCCGGCCGGACGCCGCCCGTGCCGAAGCGGCCGGACGTGTCGGTCGCCGACCACTCGCCGGCCTGGGCGGTCATCTCGGCGACGGGACGCAGGGCGCGGGCGGCGACGTTGCGGGCGATCGCGTAGACCAGCAGCACGAGGACCGTGCCGAGGGCGAGGGCCCCGACGAGGGTCGCCTTGCTGCTGCGCTCGTAGGGCTCGAGGGAGATGGCCGCGACGACCGTCCCCACCTGCCGGTCGCCGGACCGCACGGCCAGGGACAGGAACTCGCTGTCTGGTTCGCCCGTCGCGCGGACGGTCTTGCGGTCGGTCCCGGCGAGCTGGTCGGCGTTGCGCTGGAGGAAGGCGGAGGCCCGCGGCCGCTCGATGGCCTCGGTGCCCTCGTAGACCCAGATGCCGGTGTCGAGCGAGGCCGCGGCACCCGACAGCTGCAGGTGCCCGTCGACGACCGTGACGCTGGCCAGGGCCGACTCGGCGCGGCTGCGCAGGACCGTGTCCGCCTCGGAGGACAGCCGGCGGTCGAGCAGCACCCCGAACAGGACGGTCAGGAGCACCACCGCCGTACCGGCCGTGAGGGTCGCTGAGAGCGCGAGCCGACCTCGCAGCGTCCGTGGGCCTCTCACCGGGACGACGCTACTGAGCGGAGGCCAGCCGGTAACCGACGCCGCGCACGGTCTCGATGCGGTCGGGCGCCTCGACCTGACCGAGCTTGCGCCGGACCCGGGCGACGTACTGGTCGAGGGTGTTCTCGTGGACGATGGCGCCGTCGGGCCAGCCGGCGCGCAGCAGCTCCTTGCGGCGGATGACGTCGCCGGGGTGCGCGAGCAGGGCCGCGAGCAGCCGGAACTCCGTCGGTGACAGCGGCGCGCTGGCTCCGTCGAGCGTCAGCGCGTGCATCGCCGGGTCGAGCACCATGCCGCTGCTCGTGACGGCCTTCGTCGTGGCGCTCCGGCGGAGCAGCACCCGCAGCCGGGCGAGGAGCTCCGGGATGTGGAACGGCTTGGTGAGGTAGTCGTCGCCACCGGCCGCGAAGCCGGCGAGCCGGTCGTGCACGCCGTCCTTGGCGGTGAGGAACAGGACCGGTGCGTGCACCCCGCGGGTGCGCAGGGCCAGGCAGACGTCCCGGCCGTCGGCGTCGGGGAGCCCGATGTCGAGCACCACCGCCGCGGTCTCGGGCGTGGCGCTGGCGAGGGCGGCGCTGCCGTCGGCGGCGGTCACGACGTCCAGGCCCTCCTCGCGGAGCACGCGCGCGACGACGTCGCGCAGCTGGTGGTCGTCCTCGACGAGCAGCACGGTGGGCATGCCTCCACGAAACCACAGGACCTGTACGGCGCTGTACGAACGGCGGCAGATGGTCAGGCGGCTGTCAGGCGGGAGGCGATCATGGACCGAGTCGTGAGAGGGTGATCCGCAGAGTCGTCTTGGGGGGTTCGCGGGGGTATGGGGTCGTTGTTCACGCCACTTTCACGTGGCTGCCCGTGACCCACGTCACGTCCGGGCGTTGGTGGGGTGTGCGCCGCCGATCCCCCCTGCTCCTGCTCCTCGTCGCCCTGCTCGCAGGCCTGCTCGGCCCGGGCCACGCCGAGGCCGCCGGCCGGATCCAGGGCATCGACACCGCCAAGTACCAGCACGACGGCGGCCGCGCGATCGACTGGAGCGCCGTACGGCGCAGCGGTCAGCAGTTCGCGTTCATCAAGGCGACCGGCAAGGGCAACAAGACCGACCCCTGGTTCGCCCGTGACTACGTGGCGGCAGGCCGGGCGGGCGTGATCCGGGGGGCGTACCACTACGCCGACCCGTCGACCTCGGCGATCGCCCAGGCGGACGCGATCGTCAACGTCGTCGGGAGCACCCGCGAGGCCAACAACCTCGGCATCGTGCTCGACCTCGAGTCGACCGGCGGCCTGTCCCCGTCCCGGCTCGCGGCCTGGGCGCACGCCTTCCTCGACCGGGTCGAGGCCCGGACCGGGCGGCTCCCGATCCTGTACACCTACGTCAGCTTCTGGTCGAACGCGATGGCCAACAACCGCACGTTCGGCGCCTACCCGCTCTGGCTCGCCCGGTACGGCACGGAGCCCAAGCCGGTCGCCGGCTGGAACCGGTGGACCTTCTGGCAGCACTCGTCGACGGCGCGCGTGCCGGGCATCGCCGGCACCGTCGACCACGACGTGATGTGCTGCAGCGCCGGCACTCTCGCCGCTCTGGCCGACGGCCGCAGCACCGCGATCACCCGGCTCTGGAAGCGCCTCGGCGGCGCCTCCGGCACCCTCGGCCTGCCGCTCGGGCCGGAGTCGCGGATCGACGGCGGCTGGTCGCAGACCTTCGAGCACGGCTACATCGCGTCGACGAGGGCCCACGGCACCTGGCCGGTCCTCAGCCCGATCTGGGAGCGCTACTCCGGCACGCGCGCCGCGCTCGGCGCCCCGACGGACGGGGTGTCCACGCCCGCCCCCGGCGTCCGCGTCCAGCACTTCAGCGGCGGCGTGATCCTGTGGTCCAAGGCCACGGGTGCCTGGCCGCTCCAGGGCGCGATGCTCGCCCGCTGGAAGAAGGACGGCGGTCTCCGCTCGCAGGAGGGCCTGCCCACCGGTGCGCGCAAGGGCGTGTCCCAGCAGTTCCGCGGAGGCGGCCTCTACGACACCAAGACCGGCCTGCACCTGGTCCCCGGCGCCATCCGCGACCGCTACGAGGAGCTCGGCGGACCGTCCTCGGTCCTGGGACTCCCCGCCGGCGAGGCGCAGGTGGTCGGCGGCGTGCGGCTGGTGGCCTTCGACCTCGGCACGCTCGTCGAGCTGACCGTCAACGGCCAGACCATCGTCGTCTGACCTTCCTGAGCAGGTCGGGCGACCGTCACGTCCCGTGACGTTCCTCCCGCGTGCAGGCGGCTTGCTGGACCAACGAGCTCAGGAACGTCGTGGCCCCCGGACTTGGAGGTTTCCTACAACGTCCGATCGCCAGAGCGGTACCTGTCGTGAGCGGCAACCTGCACGCCGTACCGGCAGCATTGTCGGGTGACCACCCTTGACTCCCGCCCCGAGGCGCTCGCCGAGCACCTGACCGCCCGGCTCGAGACCGCCTTCGCGACGCACCTGGAGCGCGCGCAGGTCTGGTACCCCCACGAGTACGTGCCGTGGGGCGAGGCGCGCGACTTCGCGGAGCTGCCCTTCGAGGAGACGCAGAGCCGGCTCTCGAAGGAGGTCCGGGCGTCGGTCCAGCTGAACCTGCTGACCGAGGACAACCTGCCCGGCTACCACGGCGCGATCAGCCGGGTCATGGGCTACACCGACGTGTGGCGCACCTGGCTCGACCGCTGGACGGCCGAGGAGGGTCGGCACGCCATCGCGCTGCGCGACTACCTGACGGTCACGCGCTCGGTCGACCCCGCGATCCTCGAGGACGAGCGGATGCTCACCATGGAGGGCGGCTTCGACTCGGGCGACCGCGACGGGCTGCGGGTCATCGCCTACGTCTCGATGCAGGAGCTCGCGACGCGGGTCGCGCACCGCAACACCGGGAAGTTCAGCAACGACCCCGGTCTCGACAAGCTGCTCGCGCGGATCTCGACGGACGAGAACCTGCACATGGTCCTGTACCGCGACCTGTTCACGGCGGCCCTCGAGGTCGACCCGACGTCGGCGATGAGCGCGCTGCTGGAGGAGGTCGTCGGCTTCGCGATGCCCGGCACCGGCATCCCCGGCTTCATCCGCCGCGCCGCCGTCATCGCCCGCGCCGGGATCTACAACCTCGAGGTGCACCGCGACCAGGTGCTCAAGCCCCTGCTGGGCTACTGGCAGGTCTTCGAGCGCGAGATGCCGCCGTCGGCCGAGGCCGTGCGCGACCAGCTCGCCCTCGTGCTCGCCGAGATCGACAACCGCGTGGAGAAGCAGCAGCGCCGTTCGGCATGATGCCTCGGTGACTCAGGAAGAGCTTCGGGCCGACATCCGCGAGGTCACGACGCTGCTGGGGGAGACCCTGGTGCGCAACGAGGGCCAGGAGCTGTTCGACCTCGTCGAGGCCGTGCGGACGACCTCGGTCGACCAGGTCGACCTGCGGGACCTCGCGACGACCATCCGGGTCGTGCGCGCCTTCACGTCGTACTTCCACCTCGCCAACGTCACCGAGCAGGTGCATCGCGGACGCGCCCTGCTCGCCGACCGCGAGGCCAACGGCAGCTGGGTCTCGCGCGCGCTGTCCCGGATGGCGGACGTGCCGGCGGAGGACGTCGCCCGGCTGGCGGTCCGCCCGGTGTTCACGGCCCACCCGACCGAGGCGGCTCGCCGCTCGATCCTCGACAAGCTGCGCCGGGTCGCCGCGCTCCTCGACGACGCGCCGTCGCCCACCCGCGAGCGCCGGCTGGCGGAGGCCGTCGACCTGGTCTGGCAGACCGACGAGCTGCGCATCGACCGGCCGGACCCGCTCGACGAGGCGCGCAACGGGGTCTACTACCTCGAGGGGCTCGGAGCGACCGCGGTCGGCGACGTGCTCGAGGAGCTCCGAGACCAGCTCGCCCTGCGCGGGGTCGAGCTGCCCGGGAGCCCGCTCACGTTCGGCACCTGGATCGGCGGCGACCGCGACGGCAACCCGCACGTGACCCCCGCCGTGACCCTCGAGGTCCTGCGCCTGCAGGCCGAGCACGGCACCCGGCTCCTGCTCAGGCTGCTCGACGACCTGCGCCGTGATCTGTCGGTGTCCCAGCGGATCTCGGGCTGCAGCGACGAGGTGCTCGCCCGGCTCGAGGAGCTGCTCGGCGACGTCACCGTCGAGGCCCGCTACCGGCGCCTCAACGCCGAGGAGCCCTACCGGCTGTTCCTCACCTGCCTGCGCGAGCGCCTTGCCTCGTCGACCCGCTACCCCGCCGAGGAGCTGCTCGCCGACCTCGGGCTCCTGCAGGACTCGGTACGACGTCACCAGGGGCCGCTCGTCGCGGGCGGCTCCCTCGACCGGGTGGTGCGCACGGTGTCGGCGATGGGGCTGCTGCTCGCGACGATGGACGTGCGTGAGCACGCGGACAAGCACCACCACGCCGTGGGGCAGCTGCTCGACCGCACCTGGGAGCTGTCGTTCCCGTACGCAGACCTCCAGCGGCACCACCGGCTCGCTGCGCTGTCGAAGGAGCTGACCTCCCGGCGGCCGCTGGCGGGGCACCCGCTGCCGCTCGACGCGGAGGGCGCTCGCACCGCTGGTGTCTTCGACGCGATCGCGTGGGCGCTCGACAACCTCGGCGAGCGCTCGGTGGAGAGCTACATCATCTCGATGACCCAGGGGGCCGACGACGTGCTGGCGGCCGTCGTGCTGGCCCGCGAGGCCGGGCTGGTCGACCTCGCCGACGGTGTCGCGCGCATCGGCTTCGTGCCGCTGCTGGAGACGGTGGTGGAGCTCGAGGGCGCGGCGGACATCCTGACGGCGCTGTTCAGCGACCCGTCGTACCGGGAGCTGCTCCGCCTGCGCGGTGACGTGCAGGAGGTCATGCTCGGCTACTCCGACTCCAACAAGGCCGGCGGCATCGCGACCTCGCAGTGGCAGATCCATCGGGCGCAGCGGGTCGCGCGCGACGTCGCCGCGGGCTTCGGGATCCGGCTGACGTTCTTCCACGGCCGCGGGGGATCGGTGGGTCGCGGCGGTGGTCCGACGTACGACGCGATCATGGCCCTGCCCAACGGTGCCGTCGACGGCGCGATCAAGCTGACAGAGCAGGGCGAGGTCATCAGCGACAAGTACGCGCTGCCCGTGCTGGCGCGCGAGAACCTCGAGCTGCTGCTGGCCGCCTCGCTGGAGGCGACGGTCCTGCACAAGCAGGCCCGGCGCACGACGGACCAGGGCCGGCGGTGGGACACCGCGATGGACCTCGTCAGCGACGCCGCCCACACGGCCTACCGCGCGCTGGTCGAGGACCCGGACCTTCCGGCGTACTTCCTCGCCTCCACCCCGGTCGACCTGCTGGCAGACCTCCACATCGGCTCCCGTCCGTCCCGCCGGCCGTCGTCGGACGCCGGCGTCGAGGGGCTGCGCGCGATCCCATGGGTCTTCGGCTGGACCCAGTCGCGGCAGATCGTGCCCGGCTGGTTCGGCGTGGGCTCCGGCCTGGCCGCGGTGACGGACCGCCAGGTGCTGAAGGAGATGTACGCCGACTGGCACTTCTTCCGCGCGTTCCTGTCCAACGTCTCGATGACCCTGGTGAAGGCGGACCTGAGCATCGCCCAGGCGTACGTCGACCGGCTCGTCGACCCGTCGCTGCACCGGCTGCTCGACGTGATCCGCGCGGAACTCGACCTCACCGTGGAGCAGGTCCTCGACGTCACCGGCGAGTCCGAGCTGCTCGGTTCCGACCCCGTGCTGCTGCAGACGCTGCGGACGCGCGAGACCTACCTCGAGCCGCTGCACGCGCTGCAGGTCGACCTGCTCGCACGGGCCCGTGCAGGCGAGGACGACCCGCTGCTCTCCCGGGCGTTGCTGCTGACCGTCAACGGCGTCGCGGCAGGTATGCGCAACACCGGTTGATGCAGTAGAACGTCGGCATGGCAGTGCGCGAGCTGACGGACCCGGCAGACGTCGAGGGGGCGGTGCTGCTCGGCTTCGTCGCCAGGGGCTGCGGCCCGTGCGTGCAGCAGCGTCCGATCTGGGACGCCCTGGTCGAGACGGTGCTGCTGGTCGACGTCGACGAGCACCCGGCCGTGCGCGACCGCTTCGGCGTCGAGGCGCTTCCGACCACCGTCGTGCTCGGCCCGACGGCGACGGTGCTGCGCGGCGTCCAGACGACCCGCATGCTCTCCGAAGCCCTCCCCACCCCCGCCGCGTGACTGTGCACTGCAGGGGTCTCTCGGACCGCTGATCGACCCCTGCTGTGCACAGTCGCGGGTCAGGTGTGGGCGGTGAGCCACTCCGTCCACGGGGCGAGGTCCCAGCCCTGGGCCGTGACCCAGGCGTCGTCGAAGTAGGTGTCGGCGTAGCGGTCGCCGCGGTCGCAGATCAGCGTCACGACCGACCCGCGCTGCCCGGCGGCCCGCAGCTCGGCGACCAGGTGCAGCGTCCCGACCAGGTTCGTCCCGGTGGAGGCGCCCGCGGACCAGCCGGTGCGGGTGCGCAACCAGCGCGCAGCCGCGACTGAGGCGGCGTCGGGGATCCGCAGCATCCGGTCGACGACGCCGGGGACGAACGACTCCTCGACGCGCGGTCGGCCGATGCCCTCGATCCGCGACGGCGTGCCGGTGGGCGACCCGGTGAAGAACGCGGACCCCTCGGGATCGACGACGCACACCGAGGTGGCGAGCCGCTTGTAGCGGACGTAGCGACCGAACGTCGCCGACGTCCCGCCCGTGCCGGCGCCGACGACGACCCAGGTGGGGACCGGGTGCTCCTCGGAGCGGAGCTGCTCGAACACCGACTCGGCGATGTTGTTGTTGCCGCGCCAGTCCGTGGCCCGCTCGGCGAACCGGAACTGGTCGAGGTAGTGACCCCCGCAGTCCGACGCGACCCGCGCCGCCTCGTCGTACATGGTCTTCGGGTCGTCCACGAAGTGGACGGTGCCGCCCGAGAACTCGATGAGCTGGACCTTCTCGTGCGACGTCGTCCGCGGCAGGACCGCGACGAACGGCAGCCCGAGCAGCCGCGCGAAGTGGACCTCGCTGACGGCGGTCGAGCCGCTGGAGGCCTCGACCAGGGTGGTGCCCTCGGTGATCCAGCCGTTGACGAGGCCGTACAGGACGAGCGACCGCGCGAGCCGGTGCTTCAAGGAACCTGTCGGGTGGCTGCTCTCGTCCTTGAGGTAGACGTGCACGTCGTCGAAGGACAGCGGCAGCCGGTGCAGGTGGGTGTCGGCGCTCCGGTCGGCGTCGGCCTCGAGCCGGCGGATGGCGTCCGCGACCCAGGCACGGTCCGACGGTCGCGAGCGGTCCTCGATCACGCTGCGGAGCATAGGGTCCGGACCCATGACCTACCGCGTCGTGCAGTGGACCACCGGCAACGTCGGGACCCGCTCCGTCATCGCCGTGCAGGCGAACCCGCAGCTCGAGCTCGTCGGCTGCTACGCCTGGTCTCCCGACAAGGTGGGCCGCGACGTCGGCGAGCTCTGCGGCCTCGACCCCCTCGGGGTCGTCGCGACCGACGACGTCGACGCCCTGCTGGCCCTGCGACCCGACGCGGTGCTCTACAACCCGAAGTGGCCGGACGTCGACGAGATGTGCCGGATCCTCGAGGCGGGGGTCAACGTCGTCGCGACCGCGGGGTTCATCACCGGGCACGCCCTCGGGGAGGGACGCCAGCGCCTGATCGACGCGTGCGCGAAGGGCGGCACGTCGGTCTTCGGCTCGGGCATGAACCCGGGGTTCCTCAACCTGCTCGGCCTCGTCTCGGCCGGCATCTGCGACCGCGTCGACAGCATCACGATGCTCGAGTCGGTCGACTCGACCGGTTACGACTCTCCTGACACCGAGCGCGCCACCGGCTTCGGGATGGCGATGGACAGCCCCGGTCTCCAGGAGCGCGTAGCCAGGTCGAGCGCTGTCTTCGGCGACGCGGTGTGGCTGACCGGCGAGGCGCTCGGCGTCGAGCTCGACGAGGTGCGCTGCGAGGCGGAGTTCGCGACGACGACCGAGCCCGTCGACCTCGTGAGCTGGACCATCGAGCCGGGGCAGGTCGCGGGGGTCGCGGCGTCGTGGCAGGGCTGGTACGACGGGAGGCTGCTGATCGACCTCCGGGTGCGGTGGCGCAAGGGCCGCACCCTGGAGCCGGACTGGAAGGTCGAGCACGGCTACGTCGTCAACGTCGGGGGGCGGCCCAACGTCCGCACGAAGCTGACGATCGCGCCGCCCGCCGACTTCGTCGCGACGTCGCTGCAGGACTACATGGTCCTCGGCATGGTCATCACGTCGCTGCCCGCGGTGAACGCCGTGCCCGCGGTGGTCGAGGCCAGGCCGGGGATCGTGACGTACAACGACCTGCCGCTCATCGCGTCCCGCGGGTTCGTGAGCCCTAGAGCGGGGTGACCGCGGCGCCGTAGCGGAAGCAGGAGCAGGAGCTGACCCAGGCGAGGTCGCGGGCGGTGCCGGACACGAAGTGCTTCGAGCTGGTGAGGGCGGCCGTGAAGCCGTTAGCGACCGCGAACGTGCTGCGCGACGCCACGATGCCGGCAGCGATGGCGGGCCCGGAGAAGCCGTTGCCCTTGTTCGCGCCGTCCGCGATCAGGTTCATGCTGTCGCACATGCTGTAGGCGATCGCCTGGGCGAGCCGCTTGCCGGCGAAGGACTGGCCGCTGGCCGACATGGCCTTGTCGCACGCGGCCGCGCCGGGCGACCTGTGCGGGTCGTTCGCGGGGCTGACGTCGAAGTTCGGAGCCCAGCCGATGCCGAGGGCGCCGTTGTTGGCCGACGGCGGCGTGAGGCCGCTGTTCTCGAGGTTGCTGTACGGGTCGTTGTACGTGGTGACGCCGAACCGCGGCTTGTAGTTCTGGCTGCTCGCGCTGCTCTGGAACGCCGTGAGCTCGACGTCCGTGACGATGACGTGGGTCACCCGGTTGCCGCTGAAGTAGCTGACCGACTTCGACTGGCCCTCGGTGGCGTCGGCGTACTGGTAGACGAACGTCTGGTAGCCCGCGCGCGTGAGGAGGTCCTTCAGCAGCTTGCCGACCCGACCGCCGATGTCCGTGCCGTCGACGAGCACGCCGACCTTGGCCGTGCCGCTGCCGGGGGCGCCGAGCTGCGCGTTCCAGCCGCTGAAGTACCCCTGCGCCTTGAGGCGGGCCACCAGCACGGGTGCGACCGACGACCAGGAGGCGGCGATCGTCTGGTAGTAGAACGGCGCGAGGGCCTTCGCGGCGACGTCGTCGACGGTCTTCACGGTCGCGCTGAACAGCGGCACCTGCTTGCGCGCCAGGCACGAGCGGAAGTTGGGGTAGTCCATCAGCGTCACGATCGAGACGACGGCGATGACGGGAGCGTCCTGCGTGAAGTAGGTGCAGACGGCACTTCCCGCGGCGGTCGGGTTGGTGGCCGTGGCGATCGTGGCCACGTCCTTGAAGCGGATCTTCACCTGCCGGCCCAGGATGCCGCCGCGCTTGTTGATGGCGGCGACCATCGCGTTCGTCTGGGCCGTGGTGTCACCGGGGTCCACGTTCGCACCGACGGTGGCGAAGGCCTTCTGCGCGTCGTTCTGCGTGACGACGCCGATGTAGACCGTCTTCGCGTCCCAGCCGCGGCCCTTCGCCGGGACCGCACCGCGAGCGACGCCCGTGGTGCCACCGGTGGTGCTCCCGCTCGGCCCGGTCGTGCCGGTGCTGCCGGACGACCCGGCGCCGGTCGCGCCCGAGGTGCCCGTGGTCCCGGACGTGCCAGGGCTCCCTCCCGTGGTCACGACGCCGGTCGTGCCGGACGTCGACGAGCCGGTGCTGCCGGCCGCACCCGTCGTGCCGCCCGTGGTCTGGTCGACGCTGGTCCCGTCACCCTCGACCGTCCGGGTGGAGGAGAGCTGGACGGTGCTGCCGCAGGCTGTCAGCGAGGCGGCGAGGAGGGCGACGAGGGCAAGGCGACGGGATCGGGGCACGCCCTCGATTCTGCGGGGTTTCAGGCCGGAAGGGGATGGGTCGTTCGCCCACTGCCCGGTCGTACGGGTGTCAGAAGTCCCCAGCCCCGCGACGGAGGTCCTCGAGCACGTTGACGAGGGTCGTCACCCGGCGGGCGGGGAGACCGGGGTTGCCGAACACCTCCTGGTTCAGGACCTCGGTGGCCTTCAGCCCGGTACGGCGCCCCTCGTCGGTGACGGCGATCAGCGTCGCGCGGCCGTCAGTCGGGTGCGGGCTGCGGGTGACGAGACCCGCCGCCTCGAGCCGGTCGACGGCGTTGGTGATCGAGGTCGGGTGGACCTGCAGCCGCTCGCTGGCCTTCTTCAGCGGCATCGACCCGCGGCTGCTGAAGTGCAGCAGCATGAGCAGCTCGTAACGGGCGAAGGTCAGGTCGAACGGCTTGAGCACGTCGTCGACGCGGGCCTGCAGGATCTGCTGCGCGCGCATGATCGAGGTGACCGCCGCCATGCCCTCGGCGGCGTCCTCCCAGCCGTGCTCCTGCCACTTGGCGCGGGCCAGAGCGATCGTGTCCCTAGACATTTCTGCGGTACTGCCCTCCGACCTCGAAGAAGGCGTCGCTGATCTGCCCCAGGGAGCAGCAGCGGACCGCGTCCATGAGGGCCTCGAACACGTTGCCGCCGTCGGTCGCTGCCTGCTGCAGGGCAGCGAGTGCGGCCGGCGCCTCCGAGCGGTGCCGGGCGTGGAAGTCGTGCAGCCGGTCCAGCTGCGACTGCTTCTCGGCCTCGGTGGCGCGGGCCAGCTCGACGGTCTGCGGCTCCTCGTCCGTGTGCGGGGCGAGGAAGGTGTTGACGCCGATGAGCGGCAGCGAGCCGTCGTGCTTCTTGTGCTCGTAGAGCATCGACTCGTCCTGGATGCGACCGCGCTGGTAGCCGGTCTCCATCGCCCCGAGCACGCCGCCGCGCTGGGCGATCCGGTCGAACTCCTGCAGCACGGCCTCCTCGACGAGGTCGGTCAGCTCGTCCACGACGTAGGAGCCCTGGAGCGGGTTCTCGTTCATCGACAGGCCCCACTCCTTGTCGATGATCATCTGGATGGCGAGCGCCCGGCGGACCGACTCCTCGGTGGGAGTGGTGACGGCCTCGTCGTAGGCGTTGGTGTGCAGGGAGTTCGCGTTGTCGTACAGCGCGCACAGCGCCTGCAGCGTGGTGCGGATGTCGTTGAAGTTCATCTCCTGCGCGTGCAGGGACCGGCCGCTCGTCTGGACGTGGTACTTCAGCTTCTGCGAGCGCTCGTCCGCGCCGTACTTCTCCTTCATCGCCACGGCCCAGATGCGCCGCGCCACGCGCCCCATGACGGTGTACTCCGCGTCCATGCCGTTGCTGAAGAAGAACGACAGGTTGGGCGCGAAGTCGTCGATGCGCATGCCGCGGGCGAGGTAGGCCTCGACGTAGGTGAAGCCGTTGGACAGCGTGAAGGCCAGCTGGCTGATGGGGTTCGCCCCGGCCTCGGCGATGTGGTAGCCGGAGATGCTGACGGAGTAGAAGTTCTTCACCTCGTGGTCGACGAAGTACTGCTGGATGTCGGCCATCGCGCGCAGGGCGAACTCGGTGCTGAAGATGCAGGTGTTCTGGCCCTGGTCCTCCTTGAGGATGTCGGCCTGCACCGTGCCGCGCACGTTCTGCAGGACCCACTCGCGGACCTCGGCCGGGTCGGCGTCGGGGCGCTTCTCGAGCTCCTGGTCGATGGCGGTGTTGAGGAACATCGCGAGGATCGTCGGGGCCGGGCCGTTGATCGTCATGGACACCGAGGTCGTCGGGTCGCAGAGGTCGAAGCCGCCGTACAGCACCTTCATGTCGTCCAGCGTGGCGATGCTGACGCCGCTCGTGCCGACCTTGCCGTAGATGTCCGGGCGGAGGTCGGGGTCACGGCCGTAGAGGGTCACGGAGTCGAAGGCGGTGCTCAGCCGGGTCGCGGGCTGCCCCTCGGACAGCACCTTGAAGCGGCGGTTGGTGCGGAACGCGTCGCCCTCGCCGGCGAACATTCGGGCCGGGGCCTCGCCGACCCGCTTGAAGGGGAAGACGCCTGCGGTGTAGGGGAAGTAGCCCGGCAGGTTCTCCCGGCGCAGGAAGCTCACCAGCTCGCCGTGGTCCTCCGTCCTCGGGATCGCGACGCGGCGGACCTTGTTGCCCGACAGGGTCTCGCGGGTCAGGGGCGTGTGGATCTCCTTGCCGCGGACGGTGTAGACGAGCTCGTCGCCCGAGTACTCCTCGACGCGGGCGGGCCACGCGTCGAGCAGGTCCTGCACGTCGCGGCTCACGGTCACCGAGGCGAGTGCCGCCTCCAGCTCGGTGCGGTCCTTCACGAGGGCGAGGGCGGTGCCGAGGTGCTGCCGGGTGCGGGCGCTGGCCGCCTGCAGCCTCGTCTCGGCGTGGTAGGCGCGGACGGCGCTGCTGATCTCCGACAGGTAGCGCTCGCGGGCCGACGGCAGCACCGACGTGAGGTCGGTGCTCACCTTCGTGTCGACGTGCGGAAGCAGGCCGGCCGGGAGGCCGAGCAGGTCGCGCAGCGCCTGGTAGAGCGCCGTGACGCCGTCGTCGTTGAAGCGCGCGGCCGACGTGCCGAACACCGGCATGTCGTCGGGGTGGGCGCTGCTTCCCGTGCGGTTGCGGGCGACGGTGCGAGCGACGTCGCGGCGCGCGTCCTCGGCACCGCGGCGCTCGAACTTGTTGATGGCGACCACGTCGGCGTGGTCGAGCATGTCGATCTTCTCGAGCTGGCTGGACGCGCCGTACTCCGGCGTCATGACGTACAGCGAGACGTCGCAGTGGTCGGTGATGCTCGCGTCGCCCTGGCCCACGCCGGGGGTCTCGACGATGACGAGGTCGAAGCCGCTCGCCTTGCAGGCGGTGATGACGTCGTCGAGGTGCTCGGGGACGGCGGCGTTGCCGCGGGTCGCGAGGGAGCGGAAGTAGACGTTGCTGCCGGACAGGCTGTTCATCCGGATCCGGTCGCCGAGCAGCGCGCCGCCGTGCTTGCGCCGGGTGGGGTCGACGGCGATGACCGCGATGCGGAGCTTGTCCTCCTGGTCCACGCGGAGCCGGCGTACGAGCTCGTCGGTGAGGCTGGACTTGCCGGAGCCGCCGGTGCCGGTGATGCCCAGGACCTTCACGTCCTTCGCGGCGCCCTGCAGCGCCGCGACGAGCTCGGGGGAGCGGCCGTCCTCGAGGACCGTGATGGCACGGGCGAGCGCGGCGACGTCCCCCGAGAGGACGTCGTCGACGGCGGGCGGCTGCGCGGCGAGGTCGACGTCGCACGACTCGACCAGCTTGTTGATCATCCCGTTGAGGCCCAGCTTCTGGCCCTCCTCAGGGGAGAAGATGGTGACGCCGCGGCTCTTCAGCAGCGCGATCTCCTCGGGGACGATCACGCCGCCGCCGCCGCCGAACACCTGCACGTGTCCGGCGCCGACCTCGGCCAGCCGCTCCTTCAGGTAGCTGAAGTACTCGACGTGCCCGCCCTGGTACGACGACACGGCGACGCCCTGCACGTCCTCCTGCACGGCGGCCTGGACGACCGACTCGACGGAGCGGTCGTGGCCGAGGTGCACGACCTCGGCGCCCTGGCTCTGCAGGACCCGCCGCATGATGTTGATCGCGGCGTCGTGACCGTCGAACAGGGACGCGGACGTCACGAAGCGGACAGGGTTCACCGGGGTGTGCATGGCACCAAAGATACGTGGACTTCCTTGTTTCTGCCACTAGCGATTTACAAGGACATCCACGTATCCTGAGGGTCATGCTGACGCCCGAGCACGTCGCCCTTCGCGCCGCGGTGCGCGATCTCGTCGCCGACAAGGTCGCGCCGTACGCCGCGGTGGTGGACCGCGACGCCCGGTTCCCCCAGGAGGCGTACGACGCGCTCCTCGCGGCCGACCTGCACGCGATCCACGTACCGGTCGAGCACGGCGGCAACGGCGCCGACGCCCTCTCCGCGTGCCTCGTCATCGAGGAGGTCGCCCGCGGCTGCACAAGCTCCAGCCTGATCCCTGCGGTGAACAAGCTCGGCAGCCTGCCGATCATGCTCAACGGCACCGACGCGCAGAAGGAGCAGTGGCTCCGGCCGCTCGCCGAGGGCACGGCGCTGTTCTGCTACGCGCTGTCCGAGCGCGAGGCCGGCAGCGACGTCGCGTCCATGCGCACGCGCGCCGAGTGGACGGGCGACGAGTGGGTCCTCAACGGCGTGAAGTGCTGGATCACCAACGCGGGCGAGGGCGACTCCTACACGGTCTTCGCGGTCACCGACCCCGACGCCAAGCGGGGCCAGCACATCAGCGCCTTCCTCGTGAGCAAGACCGACGAGGGCGTCTCCTTCAGCACCCCCGAGCACAAGATGGGCATCAAGGGCTCGCCGACCCGCGAGGTGCGCTTCGAGAACGTGCGTCTGCCGGCGGACCGCCTGCTGGGTGAGCGCGGTCAGGGCATGCGCATCGCCATGCAGACCCTCGACCACACCCGCGTCACCATCGCCGCGCAGGCCCTCGGCGTCGGCCAGGCCGCCCTCGACCTGGCGGCGGCCTACGTGAAGGAGCGCCACCAGTTCGGCAAGGCCATCGCTGACTTCCAGGGCGTCCAGTTCATGCTCGCCGACATGGCGATCAAGCTCGAGTCGGCGCGTGCGCTGACCTACCTGGCCGCGCTCAAGAGCGAGTCGTCGGCTCCGGACCTGACCTACTTCTCGGCCGCCGCCAAGACGGCCGCGTCCGACGCCGCCATGGCGATCACGGTCGACGCCGTGCAGCTGCTCGGCGGCTACGGCTACACCCAGGACTTCCCCGCCGAGCGCCTCATGCGCGACGCGAAGATCACGCAGATCTACGAGGGGACCAACCAGGTCCAGCGCATCGTGCTGGCCCGCGAGCTGCTGAAGACGGTGCGCTGACATGAAGAACATCGGAGTGGTCGGGGGCGGCACCATGGGTGCCGGCATCGCCGAGGTGTGTGCCAAGGCCGAGAGCGACGTGATCGTGCTCGAGGTCAGCGAGCCTGCTGTCGAGGCGGGTCGCCAGCGCGTCGAGAGCTCGCTGGCACGCGCCCTGCGCAGCGGTCGTCTCACCGAGGAGGAGCACGACGCCATCGTCGGGCGCATCCGCTGGACCACCGAGTTCGCCGACCTGGCCGACCGGGACCTCGTCATCGAGGCCGCGCCCGAGAGCGCGGAGCTGAAGTTCGACATCTTCCGCAAGCTCGACGCGGTCGTGAAGCCGGAGGGCATCCTGGCCTCCAACACCTCTTCCATCCCGCTCGTCAAGATGGCCGCCGTCACGAAGCGCCCCGCGCAGGTCGTCGGGGTGCACTTCTTCAACCCGGTGCCGGTGCTGCCGCTGGTCGAGATCGTGGAGTCGCTGCTCACCGGCCAGGACACCCTGCTCGCGGTGACCGACTTCGCCGAGAAGACGCTGCACAAGCAGACCATCCGCTCCAAGGACCGGGCCGGGTTCGTCGTCAACGCCCTGCTCGTGCCCTACATCCTGTCCGCGGTGCGCATGCTCGAGTCGGGGTTCGCCTCGGCCGAGGACATCGACCAGGGGATGGTCAAGGGCTGCGCGCACCCGATGGGACCGCTCGCGCTGGCCGACCTCATCGGCCTCGACACCTGCGCGGCGATCGCCGACTCCATGTACACGGAGTTCAAGGAGCAGCTGTTCACCCCGCCGCCGCTGCTGCTGCGCATGTGCGAGGCCGGCCTGCTCGGTCGCAAGACCGGCCAGGGCTTCTTCGCCTACCCCCGCTGACGCTCACCGGGTGATCATCGTGTCGCCCGCGGCGGCCCTTCCGGCGGCCACGGCGATCTGGGGGGATCCCCACACCTCCCGGATCAGGGTGTGGGGGTTCTGCACGTCGTACGACGTGTGACGCGGCCGTAACGTGGCCGCATGACTGCGGCACAGACCACGCGTGAGACCGTTCACCACCAGGCGGCGGGCTTCACCGTCACGGAGTGGCCCGGTGAGGGCCCCGTCGTCCTCGGCCTGTCCGGCCTCGGCAGCCACGCGCCCACGTGGGCGCCGATCGCTGAGTCCCTGCCGGGCAACCGGTTCTTCGGCATCGACCTCCGCGGTCGCGGCAACGGTCAGGGCATGTCCGGTCCGACCGGGATGCGCCAGCACGCCAAGGACGTCGCCGCCGTCCTCGCCGAGCTGGACCTCACCGACGTGACGGTCGTCGGCCACTCCCTCGGGGCCTTCCTGGCGCCGATCGTGGCCCAGGAGGCCGGCGACCGGATCACGAAGCTGGTCCTGGTCGACGGCGGCATCCGCCCCGCCTTCCCGTTCTTCATGGGCCCGGCGCTCGCGAAGCTCGCCTTCCGCAAGGACCTCAGGAAGGCCGACCGCGACTTCGAGACGGTCGACGAGATCCTCAAGGTCGGCCGGGTCGGACCGATGCTCGCCGGCCACCCCGAGCTCGAGCCGGTCATCCGCCGCATCCTCGAGGCGGAGGCGCGCCGCGACTCCGGCGTCCTGCACCCCAAGCTCGACGTCGACCGCGCCGTCGAGGACGCCGCGGACTGCTTCTTCGGCCCGGACAACGAGCCGGCCCTGGACGCCCTGCGTGTGCCGGCGTACGTGTTCCTCGCCGAGCACGCCAAGAAGCAGGACGACAAGCCGTTCATCTCCGACAAGGCCGTCGAGCCCTGGCGCACGCGGCAGCCGCTGCTGCGCGTGAAGCGCCTGCCCGGCAACCACATGACGGTGCTCTTCGCGCCCGAGGTCGTTGCGGCGATCAGCGCATGAGGCGCCTCCTCGCGGCCGTGACCGTCGCCTGCCTCGCCACGGCCTGCGGCAGCACCGTCCAGGTCACCTCCACCGGGCAGGTCCCCGGTGGCGGTGACGGTCTCTCGCAGGACGGCTCCGGCACGACCGGGGGCACGGACCTGACGGGCACGACGACGGGCGGTTCCGCCGTCGGCACGTCCGGCTCCACCTCCGGCACGTCGGGCGTCGTCGGCGGCAGCACCGGCAGCGTCAGCGGCACCGCCGGCGGTACGACCGGCGGCACCAGCGGCACGACCGGCACCGGCGGCTCGACCGGCCGGGTCGCCGCCCCCTCGGGCCCGATCCCGGCCACCGGTCCCGGGTGGGACAAGAAGTTCGTGTACATCGGCGTCACGACGCAGAAGGACGTGGCGACGGCCGCCCAGGGCGTCGGCGCCTCGGGCCTCGACGCCGGCGACCAGGAGGGCCAGGCGAAGGCGGTCATCCAGTACCTCAACGCGCACGGCGGCCTGTTCGGTCGGCAGATCAAGCCGATCTTCCACGACCAGAGCACCGTCGGGACGGCGGGCAACCCCGACAACGCCGGTGCGGTCGCCTGCTCCTACTTCACCCAGGACAACCACGTCATCGCGGTGCTCAACCCGGTGACGCTCATGGACGTCGACAGCTTCCGGGCCTGCCTCGCGAAGAAGAAGGTGCCGCTGTTCAGCGCCTCGGTCGCGCCGGTCAGCCAGGTCACGGCGGCCAAGCTGCAGCCGTACTTCTACCAGTCCGTCGCACCCACCTGGGACGTGCTGGCCCCCGCGCTGGTGAAGCAGCTCAAGGCCTTCAACTACTTCGGTACGGCGTGGAACACCAGCACCGGTCGCAGCGTCCCGGGCAAGGCGACGCTCGGCATCCTCACGCCGGACACCCCGGAGGGCATCCGGGTCGCCGGCATCCTGACCAAGTCGCTCGCCGCGGCCGGCCAGTCGGTGAAGTCCACCTTCCGGTTCGACCCGGACAACAACTCGACGACCAGCAGCGCCGTGATCCAGTTCCGCAGCGCCGGCGTCGACCACGTGATCGGCACCGAGTCGACCCTGGTCAGCTTCCAGCTGCAGGCCTCGACCCAGGGCTACCGGCCGCGGTACGGCGTCCACACGCTCAACGCACCGCTGACGTTCCTGCAGACCAACGGCGGCGCCTCGCAGAACACCGGCGACGTCGGCGTCGGCTGGGCTCCCGCGTTCGACGTGGACGACGCCCACGACCCTGGTGCGTTCAACAGCGGGGTGACGCTCTGCAGCCAGATCATGAAGGCGGGCGGGCAGAACACGACGGGAAAGCGCCTCGCGCGGGCGGTGTCGTTAGCCTTCTGCGACGGCATCCGGCTGATCGCCGAGAGCGCCGTCCAGGGCGGCGGGCTCACGGGTCTGAACATCTACAACGGCGTGCAGAAGGTCGGGCCCTCGTTCGCGTCGGCGTTCAGCTTCGCGCCCGGCCTGGGACAGAACCGCCTGTTCGTCCCCGGTGGCGTGCGCCCCCTGCTCTTCGACTCCGGCTGCGCCTGCTTCCGCTACGCCTCGACGGCGACGACCCGGCTGTAATGCTGTCCGCGTGACCCTCCTCGTCATCGGCGAAGCGCTCGTCGACATCGTGACCCGCACCGACGGCACGGTCCTCGAGCGCCCCGGTGGCAGCCCCCTCAACGTCGCCGTCGGCCTCGGCCGGCTCGGCCACGAGGTCCAGCTGCTCACGGCCCTCGGAGACGACGACCACGGCCGGCTCGTCACGGACCACGTCACGGCGTCGCACGTGGAGCTGCTCGTCGCACCGCTCGCGCGCACGGCGACCGCCGACGCGCGGCTCGACGGCAGCGGAGCGGCGACCTACGTCTTCGACATCGCCTGGGACCTGACCGGCGCCCCGTCGTACGACGCGCCTGACTGGCTGCACGTCGGGAGCATCGGGACGACGCTGCAGCCCGGCGCCGACCAGGTGGCTGCCCTCGTCACGTCGTACGCCGGTCGGGTGTCCTTCGACCCGAACTGCCGACCGCTGCTCATGGGCACTCCCGACCTGGCGCGGGTCGAGGCGCTGGTCGCGGCGAGCGACGTCGTCAAGCTGAGCGACGAGGACGCCGCGTGGCTGTCCCCGGGGGAGAGCCACCTCGCGCTGGCGAAGCGCTGGCTGGACCTCGGTCCGTCGCTCGTGGTGGTCACCCTCGGGCCTGACGGCGCCGTCGCCGTGACGAGCGAGGGTGTGCGCGAGATCCCCTTGGCCGCAGGCGATCCCGTCATCGACACCGTCGGCGCGGGCGACTCCTTCATGGCGGGTCTGATCAGCGGCCTCGTCGACGGCGTGCCGGTCAACGACGCTCTCGGCCTGGCGGCCCGCACGTCCCGCATCACCTGCAGCCGGGTCGGTGCGGACCCGCCGTGGAAGGACCAGCTGTGATCACGACCTCGGACGGCGTGCGCCTGCACGTCAGCGACACCGGTGGCTCGGGACGGCCCCTCGTGCTGCTCCCCGGCTACGGCATGCCCGCAGCCGGGTGGGCGCTCCAGGTCGCGGCGCTGAGGGACACGCACCGGGTGATCAGCATCGACCGGCGGTCCCACGGGCGGTCGGACCGGCCCGCGCACGGCCAGCGGATGTCGCGGCACGGCAAGGACCTCGCGGACGTGCTCGACGCCCTCGACCTCGACGAGGTCCTGCTCGTCGGGAGCTCGATGGGCAGCAACGTGGCCCTCGCCTACGTCGACCTGTTCGGGACGTCGCGGCTGCGTGGTCTCGTGCTCGTCGACCAGACCCCGAAGATGGTCAACGAGGACGGCTGGGACCTCGGGTTCCACGGCCTGACCCGTGCGTCGCTCGACGGCTGGATCGCCGCCTTCCCCGGCGAGCTCGTGCCCTTCCACACGGTGCCGCCTGCCGACGTGCTGGCCGTCACGGTCGACGGGGAGCCGTTCTCCGTCGACGGCACGAGGGCGCTGCTGCGCGACCACGCCGAGGCCGACTGGCGCGACGTGGTGGCGCGAGCCGACGTGCCCCTGGTCGCGGTGGCCGGCCGGCACAGCCCGGTCTGGCCCTGGCAGTCGAGCGCGTGGATGGCTGAGGCCGCCCCTCAGGGCGAGCTCGCGGTCTTCGAGGAGTCAGGGCACGTGCCGTTCCTCGAGGAGGTCGACGCGTTCAACGCGCTGCTGCTCGAGGTCGCCGGCCGATGAGACGCCTCGCACCGCTCCTCGCGCTCCTCCTGCTGCTCGCCGGGGCACCGTCCCGGGCCGCAGCGCCGACGGCTGTGCCCCGCGCGTCGTGCGACGCGCAGTCGCTGCCGGAGAGGGGGCTGCAGGGGCGGGTCTCCTTGCAGGACAGGCAGTCCGGCCGCTCGACGAAGGGCTACCGCTGCAACCTCGTCCTGCTCGGGCAGGCCCAGGGCCAGGGCTCGTCCTACATCAGCCCGTCGATCGGGCACTGCGCCTACCTGCCGCAGGCCGTCCTCAGCCGCCGACCTGGGGTGCAGGTCGTGGACGCCTCCGACGTGCGGCACCCGCGGGTCGTCCAGCGCCTGACCAGTCCCGCCTTCCGCGGCGACACCTGGGAGTCGCTGAAGGTCAACGAGAACAGGCAGCTGCTCGGCGGCGTCCTCGTCGGACCGATCGAGGGCCCGGCCTTCTTCGACCTGTACGACGTGAAGGACTGCGCGCACCCGAGGCTGCTCAACAGCATCAGCACCACCTCGCTCAGCATCCCGGCCAACGCCGTGGGGCACGAGGGCGGCTTCTCCCCGGACGGTCGCACCTACTGGTCGACCGGCGGTGCGCCCGGCGTCATCACGGCCATCGACATCGCCGACGTCCACCACCCCAAGGTGCTGTTCGCCGGCTTCATGGGCGTGGTCAACCACGGCTTCTCGTTGAGCGCGGACGGCCGCCAGCTCTACCTCTCGACGGTGTCCCCGCACGGTGTCACGGTCGTGGACGTCTCCGGCATCCAGGACCGGGTCCTGACGCGGCTGCCGCGCAAGACGGCCTCGGTCACCTTCCCCGACGGCGGCAACGGTCAGCACACGATCCCCGTCACCTGGCGCGGGACGCCGTACCTGATCTCCGTCGACGAGCAGGGCCAGGGCGGCGTGCGGGTCCTGGCCCTGCGCACGCTGGCGACGGTCGCGCAGCTCCGGCTGGAGATCCAGCTGCCGCAGCACGAGGCCGAGCGCACCGCGGACGGCTCGCTCTCGCCGTCGCAGGTCTTCCACTACGACGCCCACTACTGCGCGGTCGACCGTCCGACGGACCCGACCCGGCTCGCCTGCGGCGAGTTCAACTCAGGCGTGCGGGTCTTCGACGTCCGCGACCCACGCCGCGTGCGCGAGGTGGCGTACTTCAACCCGCCTGCGCAGGTCGGCAAGGAAGCCGCGCTGATGGGCTCCGGGCACGCCCAGGGCGGTCTGTCCGGGGGACCGGGTGGTGTGCTCGCCGACCTCACGGCCGACTGGTGCTCCTCACCACCGCGGTTCGTCGGCCCGGACCAGCTCTGGGTCAGCTGCAGCGACAACGGCTTCTTGGCGCTCCGCTTCACCCGTAGAGGTTAAGCACACAGGACGGTGTGAACCGTGGTGATTCCGCACGTTCTTTCGGGTGCGTTTCCGCCGTACGTTGCTGGCATGCCGCTCCTCCACTCCGTGCCCGTCGCCGGTGGTGCCCTGGCCGTCGAGGTCCTCGAGGGCACGACCGAACCGGTCCTCGCGATCCACGGGATCAGCAGCCACCGCAAGCTCTGGAACTGGCTGCGCGCCGAGTCCCCGGACCTGACGCTCGTCGCTCCCGACCTGCGCGGCCGCGGCGACTCGGTCGACGTCGCGGGCACGTCGACGGTGCCGCAGCACGCGCTCGACATGGTCGCCGTGCTCGACCACCTGGGCCTCGACCGCGTGCACGTGATCGGCATGTCCATGGGCGGCTTCGTCGCCGTCGAGCTGGCCACGCGCTTCCCTGAGCGGGTCAAGAGCCTCGTGCTCGTCGACGGCGGCTTCCCCATGGCCCGGCCGGCGGGGCTGACCGAGGAGAGCGTCGACGCGATGTTCGCCGACCGCGTCGCCCGCCTGGGCCGCACGTTCACCCCGGAGGAGTTCACGCAGCAGTTCGCCGCGACAGCTCCGATGCTCGACGCGGGCGACCCGCTCCTGCAGGACTACCTGGCGCACGACCTCGCCGCCGACGGCACGGTCCGGCTGTCCGGGGACGCGCTCAAGAGCGACTTCGTGTCGGTCTTCTTCGCCGAGAGCCCGTGGCGGTCCCTGACCCTGCCGGTGCGGTTCAGCTACGCCGAGTTCGCCACGGGCGAGGGCACCTCGCCCGCCTACCCGGACGTCACCCACTACGCGACGGTCTGCACGGACGTGCGGTTCGTCGAGGGCGTCGACCACGCAGGGAGCATCATGACCAAGGCCGGAGCGGTCGTCGTCGCCGACCTCGTCGCCGAGGCCCTCGCATGACGGCGCTGGAGGTGAGCAGGACGGAGGTCCTCCTGGAGGCGCTCGGTCGCGTCGTGCCCGGCGAGCGGCTCGTGGTCGACAACGACGTCCTCGCGTCGATGAGCCACGACGAGGCCGAGTGGGCCCCCGTCGGCCACGCCGCGGTCGGCCTGCGCGCGCGCACCGAGGACGAGGTCGCCAAGACCGTCGCGGTCTGCGCCGACCTGGGTGTGCCCGTCGTGGCGCGCGGTGCCGGCACGGGCCTGTCGGGCGGCGCCAACGCCGTCGACGGCTGCGTGGTCCTGGACCTGTCGCGCATGACCGGCGTAGAGGTCGACGCCGACAACATGACCTGCACGGTGCAGCCCGGCATCGTCAACAACGACCTCAAGGCGATCGTCGCCGAGCACGGCCTCTGGTACCCGCCGGACCCGGCGAGCGCGCCCTGGTCGACCCTCGGCGGGAACGTCGCCACGAACGCCGGCGGGCTGTGCTGCCTGAAGTACGGCGTGACGCGCGACTACGTCCTCGGGATGCGCGCGGTCATGGGAGGCGCTGCCGGATACGGCACACCCGTGGCCCTGGGGCGCAAGACGAACAAGGGCGTGGCCGGCCTCGACCTGTCCAGCCTGATGGTCGGCTCGGAGGGCATCCTCGGCGTCGTCACCGAGGTCACCCTCAAGCTGCGCCCCGCCGTGCTGGGCACCCCGCGCACCGTCGTCGGCTACCTTTCCAGCACAGTGGGATCCGAAGCTTGGAATTCACGTGACTTGAAGTCGCGG
>JADMIO011260228.1_pt1 | contig 93293 bp, 77 predicted proteins | sample 8958161 | NCBI WGS metagenome assembly JADMIO01 (sample SAMN16585339, study PRJNA669376) | soil metagenome | isolation source: Crop rotation soil | place: USA: Cullars Rotation, Alabama | collected 2011
ACAACTTGTCCACGTGGAATTCTAAGCTTAGGATCCCAATGTGCTGGAAAGTCCACTGCTGCATATTCAATTTCAGCTAGCTTTCTTAAATTGTTTAACTGCTGGTATTTTTCTAGTATGACTTTATCGTTGGATAGCCCACTTAGCTCAGAGTTACCTATAATTAAGATTTTTTTGCAGCCTTTATCGATTAAAAATCGAGTGACTTCTTCGCCTAGCGCACCTAGTCCGCCTGTGACTAAAGCGACATTAGGTACTTGGAAAGAAGTTAACGATTCATCCGATGCAAACTTTTCTAATTGTATAGCATAACGCGCGTTATTTCGGAATGCGACATGGTTATCGTAAGACGAATAATGGAGGATTTCTTGCGTAATTTGCTTCGCTTCTAAACGCAGTTCTTTTTGCTTATCCACGTCTATAAGCAAGACTTTACAATTACCATTTTCACCGGCGAAGATCCTAGTCATAGACCAGAGATGATGCTGCGACAGTGTTACCGAATCATCTGACACTATTGATTGGCTATCTCTGGTCACTAAGCAGAACTGTAACTGCTGGTCATGCTTGCTTTTTGCTAGACTTTGCAGTGTGTATAGGAGTTTATTACTCGCCTCAATACCGGCCGTTTCAGATCCCAAACTCCACAGGTAAATTACGCCTCCTAGATTTTCAGGATTTATTTTATTTAAAGCCTGCAGATAATCTTCGGCATTCGTAGCATCTACGTAATAAGCATTATCAATTTCTTCATAGTGGTCACCCGCAAATACGTAGGTACAATTATCTTTACCTAACTCATCTTGCAGCACATATCCCAATTCTAAATCTGAAAAAATAATCCAATGCTGATGGTTAGTATGCGTTGATACAGCACGGTCCTTCTTGTTCCAACTGTTTTTATAGAGCCAATCAGATAGAGCATGCGTAGCGCTGGCTTCTGTCGCCACGGGTGACTGCGCTGCAATCACGGGTTGCTCTTCTTTAGTCACCCAGCAACGGCGTTTGGCAAAGGGGTAAGTAGGCAGAGATAACTTCAATGGTGCGCTATCACCATAGTAAGCATCCCAGTTAATTACAGCACCTGCTATCCAGGCTTGCGCTATGCTATTTATGTTCGTATTTTTTGATAGGTCAAATAGAGTCTTATCATTCGCATTAGGGTTAAAGCTAGTCTGAGCTGAAGCAGTTCCATTTATAAAATTATTCAAAGCTGCCACTGCATCTTCGCGCGTATGCACCACGATTGCTAATCGAGAAGTGAAGTCTTCTCTGCCTATTTGGAGCGTATAGCATACATCGTGAATATTGCTATCCGTCTGTTTGGTTAAATAATTTTTCAAGAGTACTGCATATTCTTTCACACGCTCTTCATTTAACCCTGAAAGCAGTAATACATTTTCCGGCGCAGAATAACTAACCGCGCGCGCATCGGGACATTCTTCCACAACCAAGTGGATATTCGTCCCACCCGCACCGAAAGAACTAATGCCAGCTCGTAATGGCGTTCCCGTGTTAGACGACCAATCTTGGAGCTCTCTTTGCACGTAAAAAGGTGTGCTTGCAAAATCGATTAATGGATTTAATTTTTCCGCATGCAGCGAAGGAACGAGCTTGTGATGTTTAAATTGCAACATCACTTTCGTCAATTGCGAAATACCCGCAGCGGATTCTGCATGGCCTATGTTCGACTTGACCGAACCTAAAGCGCAATATTGCTTAACATCCGAATCGCTCTCAAACGCTTCTTGCAAACCACGCACTTCAATAGGGTCACCTAATGAGGTACCCGTACCATGCGCCTCTACATACGAAATACTGCGTGCATCAATGTGTGCTTTATCCAAGGTCTTACGTATCAACGCGGCTTGTGCGTTAGGATTGGGGACCGTATACCCGCTAGTCTTGCCACCGTGATTCATACTGCTTGCTTTAATCACGCCGTAGATATGATCTTTATCGCGTATGGCTAAGGATAAAGGTTTGAGAATAGCCGTTCCCACCCCTTCCGCAGGCACATAACCTGCCCCACCTTCACCAAAGCTCGCGCACTTGCCTTCATCTGATAAGAAGCTGTATCCACCGAGGAAATGATACTTACTAGGATGTAACGATAAATTCACCCCACCTGCAATGGCCATTTTGCACTCGCCACGCTGCAAGCTTTCACACGCCAAATGCAATGCGGCCAGCGAAGATGAACACGCGGTATCAACTACATAGCTAGGGCCATTCAGGTTTAAAAAATAAGAAATGCGATTCGCCACAGAGAAACTCTGTATATCTAGCGGCAACCGATTTCCTTTTTTCCATTCATCTGCAATAAAGAGCGGATAAAAATTATAAGTGACACCCGCGAAAACACCGACTTGATTATTCGTTGTTTTTTGCAAACTCGTTCGGGTATATCCAGCATCTTCCAACGCCGCCCATGCTGACTGCATGAACAATCGCTCTTGCGGATCCATTAGCATGGCTTCTCGGGGAGAAATTCCAAAGAACAAGGTATCAAATTTATCGACGTCAGGAATAAAGCCACCTGAATTGTAATATTTGTTTTCCCCACCGACTTGTACCGGATAATCTTTATAGTTCCATCTGTCTGGTGGTATTTCAGAAATGCAATTTTTCCCCGCTAGCAAATTTTCCCAAAATTCATCGATATTGTTAGCCTGAGGATAAACACCATGCAAACCGACGATAGCAATATCTTCTTGGATGTGTGATTCAGGATACGAATCCTCTATTATTTCTGGCTCTACTATCTCAGCTTCTATAACATCTATATCCGCACTAGATAATTTAGTTTGTAATTGCGCCGTATGTTTCTGCAATAGATAGGCAGCTAAATCATTGAGATTATTTTTCTCATATAATATCGTTTTAGGAACCGCCCCTAAATCAGAAATTAATCGCTCAGTGATTTCCGTCACTAAAATTGAATTCACACCGTAAACTTCATAGGTTGCATCAGGACGAATCGTTTCAGCAGGTATCCGTAGTTTCTCAGCAAATATCGACCGTAAATAATCAATAACGCTCTCTGAAAGCGTATTCGATACAGATTTTGCCACTTTAACAACGCTAGGCTTTTGCTTTTTACTTTTGATTTCTTCATCTATCCAATAGCGAAACTTAGCAAATGGATAAGTAGGCAATCCTGATAAACGCGTGTGATTTTCTCCTGTATGCAACAGATCCCACTCAATCTCATGACCTTTGACATACAAGTCCGCCAATACCATCGATTTTTCACGATAGGCTGCTACACCACTCTCTTCATAATGCGCCATAGCATTTATCGTTGTATGATAAACCTCATTAAATACCGGGCTATTAATATCAACATTTTGCACTTTGTTAATGAGCGTATTATGCGTAGGATTTCCATCTATCATGTCCTGAAGTCCCAGCAACAACTCATCCAGTGAACTGACAACCAATGCGCAACGTATATCAAAATGCGCGCGACCGGTATTCAAGGTGTAGCTCAAATCAGGTAAATTCACTTTAGAAAAATGTGTCTTTAACCAATCATAGGCTTCTTGAATTTTGGTATTAAAGCTTTCTTCTTGCTTAGCAGAAAAGGTAACCAAGTAGTAAGGCTTCGCTTGCGCTGTACTCTTATTAATTTTAGGCGCAGGCTCTTCCAAGAGGACATGCGCATTTGTCCCACCAAATCCAAATGAACTCACTCCCGCACGACGAGGAATTTCATTTCCATTGCTGTCTTGTAGACGTTTCCAATCTTGTAGCTTTTCTACAAAATAAAACGGCGTGTTATGTACGTCTATATAAGGATTCACATCGTGCAAATGCACCAAAGGCGGTAATTTTTTATTTTTCATAGCTAAGAGCACTTTGATGACACCAGCAATACCCGACGCCGGCTCCAAATGCCCGATGTTTGTTTTTAATGAACCGATAGCACAGAAATTTTTGTTCTTAGATTCTAATTGTCTAAAAGCCTGTTTCAAGCCTTCAATTTCTATCGGATCACCTAACTCGGTCCCTGTTCCATGTGCTTCAATATAACTGATGGTGTCAGGATCAATATGCGCCTGGCGATAGGTTTTCGTAATTAAATTGCTTTGTGCGGTTGCATTTGGAGCGGTAAGTGATTGTGCTTTTCCACCATGATTCACGGCGACAGATTTGATAATGCCGTAGATAGAATCACCGTCTTGCTCCGCTTTAGAAAGTGGCTTTAATAAAATAGCCGCGACACCCTCACCTTTCACGTAACCATTAGCCGACTTATCAAATGTCTTGCAACGACCATCCGGAGATAAAGCACCTAACTGGCTTGTCACCACGAACGTTTGCGGCGTGAGATTGATGCTCACACCACCCGCTACCGCCATAGTGCATTCACCATTACGCAACGCACTCACCGCGCGATTAATCGCTACCAGCGAACTGGAGCAAGCGGTATCCACTACTTCGCTAGGACCATGGAAATTTAAGAAATAGGAAATTCGATTCGCCAGCATCGCAAGTGACGTACCCGTAGCAATATACCCATCGGAAAACGCTTTCTCTGCGCTGATCAATTCATTGTAATCACTGAATTCCACACCTATGAACAAACCCACATCTTCGCCCGACAATGCAATCGGATCTATACCAGCATCTTCTATCGTTTTCCAAATCGTTTGCAACAATAGACGCTGCTGTGGGTCCATTAAATTGGCTTCGCGCGTGGAGATATTAAAAAATGGCGCATCAAATTTATCTACATCTGAGACATAGGCGCCCCACTTTGAATTGGTCTTCGTTATGTCTTTTTTAGCATCGCCATAATATTTCTTCCAATCCCACCGTTCTGCAGGCACTTCTGAAACCAGATCATCCCCCGCACGTAAATGTTCCCAAAATTCGTCTAAATTCTTAGACTGAGGAAACATGCCCTCGATACCAATAATAGCGATAGGTTCAGATGACAGCACAGATGTAGAATAACTTGGACGTTTTTTCTTTACTTTCGTCACGACAGATTTCGATTCTACCGCGCGATACATCAGCCTGACTTCATCTGCATGCATTTCAAAAATATAACCCGCTACGCTTTCAATGTTGTTATGACTATAAAACAGTGATGGTATGAAGGTAATTTTATAATGATTATCGATGTGGGTAGCTAATTCTTTAAATGAAATCGAATCGAGACCCATGTCTGCTAAAGACGCTGTGGCGCTGATCGTGTCTACATTTAGCTTCATCAAATTGGAAACTAACTTTTTCAACTCTTTTTGTATTAATGGGAGGTAATCACTTTCTGTTGTTGCATATTCGACCGTTTCTTCTTCTACAAAGTCTTGTGTATCCGTCGGTATCCAATAATGGTCTTTGGCAAACGGATAAGATGGCAACGATAATCTTTGCACCTTACCGGGATGAAAGGCCAGCCAATCCACTTCAAATCCTTCCGTATAAAAGTTTGCAACGGCTAATAACTTGGTTTTCAGCTCAGCCATACTTAAATCGTGTTTATTGATAATCTCATCAACCAACTGCGGAAATATCGTTTGATACAGATATTTATTTTTATTTTTGTTTAATGAATCCATATTAATTATGAAATTTTCCGCAGAATACTGCGTTTGCACTTTTTGCAAGGTTTCTAAAAAATCAGGCACAGACTCAGCAACAAACGCACACCGTCTTTCGAAATGATTACGCCCCATGTTCAATGTGTAGCTTAATGAATTCAACGAAACATCTTTGTTTTCTAATAACCAACGATGCAAATTCTCAATTCGTTCTGCCAAAGCTTCGGGTGTTTTTGCAGATAAGGTAATGATGCATGGCTTGTCAATCTCATGAAGCGGCGCAGCTTGCGGCGCTTCTTCTAAAACAATATGCGCGTTCGTCCCACCAAAACCAAATGAGCTGATACCAGAGCGTCGTGGTATCTCTGTACGTGGCCAAGCTTTATTTTCATTTAAAATATAAAACGCGCTATTATCAATTTCTATGTAAGGATTCACTTCATTAAAATGTAGATTAGCAGGTAATGTTTCATTTTTTAAAGCGAGTAAGATTTTAATAATCCCTACTACACCCGCCGCAGCTTCCAAATGACCTACGTGTGTTTTGACAGAACCCACAGCGATCGACGGTGACACCGCGTGCTTACCTTCCGTTAGCAACTCATACGCTTTTTTAAGTCCATTTAATTCTATGGGATCACCCAATGAAGTACCGGTACCATGCGCCTCAATATAACTCGCCGATTCAAATGGTACGCCTGCACGCTGCCAAGCGGTAGAAATGACCTCAGCCTGCGCCACAGGATTAGGCACCGTGAGCGAACTCACATGTCCACCGTGATTAATGGCTGAACCTTTAATCACGCCATAAATATGATCGCCATCTTCCTGAGCTTTAGCGAGCGATTTCAAAATAATCGCGCCCATACCTTCAGCACGTACATAGCCATTAGCTTGCTTATCAAAGGTTTTGCATCGTCCATCTGGACTTAACATACCCGCATGACTAGCCGCTAAATATCCCGTAGGCGTTAACAAGGCGTTAACACCACCTACTATCGCTACTTCACAATCGTTATCGTGTATGGCTTTGACAGCATGATGAATCGCAACTAACGAACTGGAGCATGCTGTGTCGATAGCCTCACTGGGACCATGAAAATTTAATAAATATGAAACACGATTCGCTAAAATACTATGCGTAGTTCCCGTGGTCACATAAGCATCGCTGATATGACTTTTTTGTAATAGTTCCGCATAATCGTTATTAAACACACCGACGAACAAACCGGTTTTCTTCTGAGCAAGTGCGGTGCTGCTATATCCCGCATCTTCAATGGCATTCCAAACCACTTGCAAAAAGAGACGCTGTTGAGGATCCGTTAATTCTGCTTCCCTAGGCGATATATTAAAAAATGCCGCATCAAAACTTGCAATATTACGTACAAACCCGCCCCATTTTATATTTGTTTTATCATGCTCTTTGGTTGGATCACCGTAATAGGCTTCCCAATCCCAGCGTTCTTTTGGTATTTCAGATATAGCATCTTTACCCTTGAGCATGTTTTCCCAAAAATCTTGCAAGCTATCTGCATTCGGGAAAACCCCATCCATACCTATAATCGCTATATCACCCGCTGATACACTCAGCACCGAATCTTGCGGCTTGTAATGCTGTTGTAATTCATAATTTTTCTTATCTGCAATATCATCAAAGAAACTTTTTAACGTGGAATATTCAAACATACGTGCAGGGGTTAAATTGAGCTTGTAAATTGCATTAAGCTGCTCTGTCAATCTCACAATGGTTATGGAATCAAAACCAAACTCGCTCAGTGCCGCGTTCACATCAACTTCATTGGCATCGATATTAAGAACATGGGCAATGACATTCACAAATTCATTTTGAAAACGCCCCACAGGCTCCGTCATGGTCACATCCATCTTGGGCTGCGCAGTGTCTTTTTGTTTTTTAAGATGAGCAGACACTATCTCCAGCTTATTTTCAACATAATATGCCTGACATAACTTACGTTGCATTTTTCCACTGGGTGTCTTAGGTAACGAATTCTCTTTTACCAACACCACACCTGCCACATCCACACTGAATTTTTCAGATAGTGTTTTGCGTATACGTTTTACTATTTCATTTTCAGTATCTGTACTTATAGAATCTTTTACCTCTTGTAAAAATACGACTTGATCTTTGTTCTGCGCATTTTCAACCGTAAATACGGCTTGCTTAGGCACCACAGGGAAACCAGCCAATGCCTCATAGGCGGCATTTTCTAAATCATGGGGATAATATTTTTTTCCATACAGTACTAACACTTCTTTACTTCTGCCCGTCAAGTAAATCTCATTTTTATAAATAAAGCCTAAATCCCCGGTGCGAAAGAAGATTTTTTTAGACGAAAACCCAGGCAACAAGACAAAACTCTGTTGCGTTTTTTCATCTTGCTTATAATACCCCGCCGCCAATGGTTTGCCTGCCAAACACAGTTCGCCGATTTGTTTAGACTGCAAAATCTTGAGTGACTCTGGATCAACTATAGCGGCTTCAATTCCAGGAATCAGACGGCCATTGCTGACAAATGTTCTATTCGTCGTTTTTTTACTAGCAAAAATCACTTTATTTTGTTGCAAACCCTCTACGCTCACATTTAATTGTTTCGCATACAAATTTATCGGAGAAACAGCGATGGTGCCTGACAACTCTGACATACCGTACACTGGCGTCATGGCCTCGGATCGAAAACCGTATTTAGCAAATTTTTCGCTAAATTTCGCTATCGTATCTGCTTTGACATTTTCACCGCCATTGACAGCGACTTTCCAACTTTTTAAATTGACGCCGTCAAGATCTGTTGCAGCAATATCATTCACACATAACTCGTATCCGAAGTTAGGGCAGCCTGAGTGAGTAACGTGATATTTGCTGATCGCTTGCAGCCAGAGATAAGGTTTAGAAACAAATACGTGCGGCGGAATAATAATTGCAGGCGATCCATGATAACTAGGGACCAACAAGCCGCACACTAAGCCGTACACATGCGAATGCGGTGCCCATGTTAACGTAATACTTTTGCTATCGTACTTCCATGCCTGAGCCGTGTATTTTAAATTATGCATTAAGTTTTTATGCAAGATAACAACTGCATTGGGTTCAGAAGTAGAGCCGGAGGTATATTGCAAATAAGCTATATCATCTTCCACTATCTCAGGTTGTCTATACATCACTGACATGTCTTGATCGATCGCCTGCGTATCGACAACGGCAACCGCCGATAACGAAGGATACGCGTGCATGCCTTCTTCCAGGCCAGCGATCAAATCACTACTCGTCAACACAGCCACAGCGCCTGCGTGGCTAGCGATTGTTCGTATGTGTTGTAACGTCTTCTCTCTCTCTTCTACTCGAGGTGCTGCGATAGGAATGGGAATGATACCTGCGTATAAGCATCCATTGAATGCACTGATGAACTCAATGCCGGGAGAGTAAAGTAATATAACTCGCTCAGAATGCCAGTCTTTGCGCTGTAAAAATGCAGCGATAGCGCGAGCCGTTTTATCTAGTTGGGAATAAGTAACGCGTTCTTTTTCATGTAACCCGTCTTCTAAAAATAAATATGCGATCTTATCGGGTGTACGTACAGCACGATTTTGTAGAACGGCAACGAGGTGCTTAGGAGAGTTAAAGTTAATATTAAACATGGAGATATCCCTCTCAGTGACGTAGCGATTACTTTTCCCTAATCAACTTTATCAGTGCAACAGAATAACATACATGTCTACCCACTATATTTACAAGCCTATCCGCATTATGCAATCATTTATATACAAGCCATCGTGTAGTTTTACATTTACTATCTTAAAGGATACGTATCATGTCTGATGTCACACTTGAAGGCTCACGTCTCTCCACCAGCGTCGACACTATCACCATAGGCACTAATTGTAGATTAACTTTGCTTGATGCGAAAAACCTAGCAAAATACATGCATCAAGTTAATCTCAATTCTGCTTCACTACCCTTGATGGAACGCTCACATGCCTTATTGAAGACATGGCTTGATCAACGACTTCCCATTTATGGCATAAATACACATTTTGGTGACCAAGTTAATTTATTGGATGAAAATTTAAGAAGCTCCGAAGAAAATTATTATGAATCCATTAAAAACCGCCAAGAAAATTTAATACGCTCCCACACCTGCGGCTTAGGTGATGTAGTGCCTGCAGAAATAATCCGTGTAGCCATGATGTTACGCATACATTGCTTATCACAGGGTTATTCAGGCGTTACACCGAGCTTAACGCAAAACATGATCGACTACCTCAATGCGGGCATTACCCCCGTAGTAAGACGCTTTGGCTCTATCGGAGCGAGCGGTGACTTGATCCCCTTAGCGATGATTGCTTCAGGCATGACGGGCCAAAACACGCAGGTCTTTTACAGAAATGAAATTATGTCAGCTTCCGAAGCTATTACACTTGCTGGCTTAAAGGAAATTGTCCCCAGCATGCGTGATGGCTTGGCTATGATTAATGGCACGTCGTTCATGACGTCCATTGCTAGCATAGCCGTGTACAACATGCAGCGTTTATTCAAGCAGATGTTATCTGCTGTAGCCATGACACTGGAATCCATGCTAGTGATCACCAGCGCTTACCATCCCCTAGTTCATAAACTAAAACAACAAGCCGGTGAAATTCGAGTAAATGAATTTCTATTAGACTTCTGGAAAGACAGTGCTTTAGTTACCGACTTAGATGAATTACGCAACGCTAATCTTAATGAAGAAAAGAATGTCAAACCTGTGCAAGATTACTATTCGCTGCGATCGGTCGCTCAAGGTTTTGGTCCATTTGAAGAAAGCTTAATGCATGCGATCGATTGGATTGAAAATGAGATGAACTCGGTAAATGATAATCCGATTATTGACACAGCAGAAAATAAAATCCATCACAACGCAAACTTCATGGGTTATTACGTCACTGAAGCAAGTGATAAATTGAAAATGGATATCGCACAAGCATCAACGTGGATACATGCCCTACTCGCTAATTTAGTGCATCCACGAAAAAACCATAATTTACCGGCAAATATAGTAGAAAATCCAGGCCGAAATAATGGCTTCCGTCCTATCCAATTGTTAGCCGCCTCTCTGGCTGTTCAGAATCGTAAGCTGGCGCAATCACATCAAGCATTTATGTTACCTACTGAAGGTGATAATCAAGACGTCAATAGCTTAGGCACACATGCCGCATTTGATTTACGTGATGCCGTGCAAAATCTCGAGCGCCTGACAGCGATCTTATTTCTCGCCGCCTCACAGGCATTAGAAATGCGCGGAATAGAAAAAGCCGGACCACGTTCACGTCAAATTTATGAAACCATACGCAAACATTCTGCGACAGTTGATGCTTGTAGACCGATGTCTGACGACATTGCTACGATCGTGCAATTACTCGAAGATGAGAAAATATGATTACGTTTTTATTCCCAGGACAAGGCGCCCAAGCGAAAGGTATGGGCGCTACGTTATTTGACGAGTTTGCAGACTACACCCGCATAGCCGATGAAATTTTAGGATATTCCATTAAGCAACTTTGCCTAGAAGATCCCAAACAACAATTAAATTCTACGCAATTTACCCAACCCGCTCTATTTGTTGTTTCAGCACTGTCATTTATGAAAAAAATTCGTAATGGAATAAAACCCGATTATGTAGCAGGACATAGCTTAGGCGAATACAACGCTCTTTTCGCAGCTGACGTGGTTGATTTCGCAACCGGCTTGCAGCTCGTACAAAAGCGTGGCGCTTTGATGAGCCTAGCTGAAGGTGGTGGTATGGCTGCTATCGTTGGCGTACAAGCAGATAAAATTGAAGAATTTCTGAAACAGAATGCACTCGACACGATCACCATTGCAAACTATAACTCTTACTTACAATCTGTTATTACGGGTCCAAAAACAGATATACTCCACGCCCAAGAACGCTTTCAACAATCTAAAATAGGTTCCTTTATCCCATTAAAGGTAAGCGGCGCATTTCATTCCTCTTACATGCAACAGGCACAAATAGAATTTACAGAATACTTAAAAAAATTCACTTTCAGAATACCCACCACACCGGTTATAGCAAACGTGAATGCTAGCATGTATCACCCTGCTGTTACACTGGAGAATTTAACCAAGCAAATGACTAGCTCTGTACTCTGGACTAAAACCATAGAAATACTAGCATCCAAAGGCAGCATGCAATTCGAAGAAGTCGGCCAAGGAAGTATATTAAGCGGTCTTTTACTCAAAATTCAAAACAAGCAATAATCTATACCGCCGACCTCAATAAGGGCTGTAACAATTAGCTTGGACCTCTGGAGCGTGGTGAAGGCGGCCGCGGTTGAGAATCAGCAGGCCCTAATGCATCCAACGCTTTTTTTAATTCGCCTACCGTGCCTTTGCTGATGTTTACGTTAAAGAATCCGCGGGCTAGAAGGAAAAATTTTCCTAACTGTGTAGCAGGATCAATTGCTTCATTTAATAGTTGTCGCTTTTGCGCAAGATCTGTTTGACTTAAAATATAATCCTTCAGTTCTTTTTTATAAATTTTAAGCTTTTCTGGTGACTCACCACTTCTAATAACTTTAAACAGTGCTACGGCTAAAAAAGGAAGACTTCTTTGGCTAGAGCACGACTTCAAAAGAGACCATGCATTACAATTCATAATAGCTTGCGGACTTGCTTTATCAATTAGCGCTTGAAATGCCTGTGAATCTTGCCGCCATGAAGCACAATAAAGCGGCGTATAACCACCCATATTTTTTATCACTAAAGCAGCCTTAATGGCGTCAGCACTTGCTTTTGCGATCAATGCTTGGAATGCCTGTGAATCTTGCTTCAATGCAGAACAATAAAGCGGTGTACAACCACTGTTATCTTGTATAACTAAAGCAGCATTAATAGCGTCAGTACTTGCTTTTTCGATCAATGCTTGGAATGCCTGTGAATCTTGCCTCGCTGCAGCATAATGAAGCGGCGTAACACCAACGTTATTTTGTATAACTAAAGCAGTATTAATGGCGTCAGTACTTGCTTTTTCGATCACTGCTTGGAATGCATGTGAATCTTGCTTCTCTGCAGCATAATGAATCGGCGTAACACCAACGTTATTTTGTATAACTAAAGCAGTATTAATGGCGTCAGGACTTGCTTTTGCGATCAATACTTGGAATGCCTGTGAATCTTGCATAACTGCAGCATAATGAAGCGGCGTAACATGAGAGTAATTTTGTATAACTAAAGCAGCATTAATGGCGTCAGTACTTGCTTTTGCAATCAATGCTTGGAATGCCTGTGAATCTAGCCAATCTGCAGCCCAATGAAGCGGCGTTGCGCTATAACGATCCTTGTGAATAATTGCACTATCAATTGCAGCAGTGCTGGCTTTAGCAAGCAAAGCATTCAACATAGAATTGTTTTTAGTTTTGACCACCAGCATAAGCAGATTTATATTTGTAGACGTAGGGTGCGATAAATAATAATTAATCGCACTGGCAGAAGTATTTCTTACAAATATGAATAAATCATTCGCATTTAATATGCTTATGGATAATAAAGTAGATTCGCTGTCAAACTTTTCTTTCAGTGGCTTTTCTTCCAGTGGCTCTTCTTTCAATGGTTTATGTTCTTGCGTAACGTTTTCATCAACCGATTTTATTTTTTTAAATTCCTGCGCTAAAGAAATCGAACCGGTGCTTGTGTTAATTGTTACTTTTAATAAATCATTCAGAACTTCTTCCTTCACATGAGGAACCAGCGTTAGCAAGGATTGCTGATCTTTTTCCATATAGTAATACAACAAAAGTTTGGCGAATTTATGTTGAGGATAATTTTCAACATTGGATTGCAAGTCGGCTTTATATTTATTAATTTTTTTTGCAACAAAAGGTGGGTAGATAATATCTGTTAACATACTTAAAACAAATTTAGTATCACCTGTAAGTACATCCCAAACAGCGTATAGCGCCACATCGGACAAAGATCTTAATGTATTCTTAATTGCAGCATCAAACCCGAGATATCCCTGATCTTTTACATTTTCCAAATACGATAGAATCATACCCTCAAGATAAACACTCAACATTTCTATGGATTCAGGATCGCGCCAGATTTCAGTAGAAATAGTTCTTGCTTGCTCATACAACCCTAGTTGCAATAGTTTATTACTCCCTACACCATTGCTCACCCCAACTGAATACTCAGAACTGTTATATTTTTGTTGAAATAATGATTTTGCGGTGACAAATTCAAGATCCGCCGCTTCTCTTATTGCTTCATGCTTTCTGTCCCATTCACGTATACGCGGTTGATTTTCATCGATCATCTTTAAAAAGTTATCTGACAATATTTTAAAACAATAACGTGCGGATAATCTTTCTGGATCATAATTTCGGCCAGCTCTTTTTTCTACGCCCACAGGATCCGTGATTCTTTCCCACAAGATTCCGAAAGCATCAGTTAAACCTGTAGCAGTTAATCCAAATATGTTATTCCGAGTTGAAGTCGGCACTGTATCTAAATATTGTTTGAATTCAACAACGCCTTCATTGCCTGTACCACCCGCATTTAACTCTTCACCTTTCCCTTCCCCCTGCCCTTTAATACTACCTTCTAATAGCGCTTCAGATAATTTCATTAAACTACCAAAAATGGTGGATTTATCTCTAAACACTGCGTTACGATTTTGAATAGCTTTATAATAACGCTCTGATTCTTGGGAATGCTCAATAATACGCATCTTCTCAAACTGGGTTAACTCTCTTGACTGACCATCTGATAAGTGTTGCGCATACAAAACACCAGAATCATCTGCGTCTTCCAAACAATCCGACACGAATATAACCTCCGTGCCACTCTCGCTCACAATGAAATGATGCGATTGCAGATTTTCTTTATCCAGACTCTCACCGGAAATAGTTTCTTCATTTTTCAAGGTGGGCATGAGCACAAGAAAAGGATTGATATTTAAATTCTTACCTATATACGATGCTAAGCACATACAGGCTTTTGTTACTGCATAATGGGGAGAGTGAGTATAAGCTAAAGCAGTTACTCGCAATAATTCCATCCAACGTTTCGTCAGCAGAGTCTTTCCTTCTAGAATACTTTCGCGATTTTCATTAACAGCTGTTAAGTGTTTAGTAAGATTTTCTATAAAAATATATTTATCCAACTGCTGTTCTGGTGTTAATGCCCCTGACGATTGAGCAAGCTTCAGCGATTCTTTCAGGCAATCTATATAATCTGCAGGCACTTCTATTTGAGTTTGCTTGCTTGTAGAACTCCCAAGTTGAGTTTGCACGTCTGCTGAACGCGTAAACGAGGAAGTAATTAACTGTAAATTAGAATTTAAATCAGTAAGTAAAGCAGCGGTCTGCGGAAAATGCTGTTGAATTTGATTCGATTGTTTTTTAAAAATTTCAAATTGCGCTACAGCTTTAGATTCAGCATCCTCACAAGAGACTCTTTGTAATTCTCTATCAACATTGGATAGTAACCTTTTAATTTCCACAAGCTTAGGACGAACAGTATTATCCTCTTCGTCATCCGCCATAACTCGGCGCAGCTCAGCGATTTGGCTTCTACACTGATCTAATAAGTCTATTTTAGTTTTCATATTCTAAAGTATAGTCTAGAAATAAATAAATTCTTTTCATTAAAATACAATGGATTAGATGCAAGCCCAATTGTATATGGCCGCAAAAATACTGATCTTTCATGGTAAAATAGGTTCTTTCATCCTACTCAGGAGAGAAACATGACTACCAACCTCGCGCCTTCTTCGTTAAGTCCTAAATCGGGTTTAACTGCATTTGTTTTATGTTTCTTCTTCGGCGCTTTCGGGTTTCACCGTTTTTATGTTGGCAAAGTGGGAACTGGCATTTTGATGTTACTCACTGCCGGTGGATTGGGTTTATGGACCCTATACGATTTATTTTCTATTGTTTGCAAAAATTTCACTGACAAGCAAGGTAGTTATTTAGAGGTTGCACACAATCCATCGGCTGCGAAAAAAGTGACTTTGACTGTTGCCACGCTCTTTATACTTTTCGTTGGCGGCATGATTGTTATGTTCAGCATGGTTTTTGGCAAAATGGCTGACGTCGCTCAGGCAGAATTAGCAGCACTGCGTGCTGGCGATGTTGAACAAGCTTATACTTACACTTCTACAGAATTTCAAAAAGCCGTTTCTATCGAAGATTTCGAAAAATTCGTCACCCACTATCCGGCATTAAAAGACAATACTAGCGCCTCTTTCCCAGACAGAAATATGCATGACAATCTAGGCAATCTAAACGGCACACTCAGCTTACCTAATGGAAAATCTATACCGATTACGATTCACTTAATTAAAGAAAATGATCAGTGGAAAATCGTCGAAATTATATTAAATCCTAGGGAATAAATTATTCACACTTTTCATGCAAATACAGCAGGTTAGAAGCAAGCCTAGTCGCACTAATGGCACAAAGCCGCTTGCACTAGTCAATCTGGACTATACTGAATGATATGGCTACACGCGGAGAAACCCGATGGAAGCCCGTAAAAAAACATTGAACGAAGAAAATCCTCATCAACAAGAGTTTGCTAACTTAGACCGCGACAGCGATAACGTATTAAAAATGGCAGAAAAAGCCATGAGAAATCTCGATGCCGCCATCCAAAATGAACCCGATGCAGCGACAAAACAAACCCTCACCGACCAAAAAGAACAACTCAAACAAGCAAAGGAGTCCGTCTCCGAAAGCACAAATAAATTTAGATCCGACACAGAAACACTCGTTGGATTAGAAACCCTGCAAACACTAGTCAGCGAAAAACAAAGCAAAGTGTTCATTCTTTCTAGCCAACAAAGAGCATCAGCGAAAGAACTAAAAGAAGGTGTAAAAAGTGCAGCCACATCTTTTCAAGACGATAAACAACAAGTCATTAGCGACTTGGAAAAACTACAACAAACCATCAAGGATACAAATAAATCGGTGAGACAAGCAGCAAGAAGAGATGATAACCTCGATAAATCTGCCGCCAAGAGTCATGGCAATGAGCTGGAAGCAAGATCTAAAGGATCATCACATGAAACCACTCCTTCTCTTTCCACTACACATAATCTGAAAGAACCTACGGCAACTGCGAACTCACTGACACAGGCACTGGATTCACACCAATCATCCGCTCCCAGCTTAAAACAATAAGGTGTATTTATGTCACTCGATAGAATGCAGATTACGGATACCCTTACACCAGAAGACGCGCTAACCATTAAATACCTGGAGTACACAGTTGAAGACTACATAGACGATGATAAAACTGATAACAAAGAGATTGAGCAAGTTAAGAATTGGCTCCTCAATTATAGCCCTGAACTAATCTATCGCCTTACTCAAAACAGCGAGACATTGAAAGACTTCTGTAGATTCGACCTCCTCAATAATGATAATGCTGAGACAGGGAAAAAGATAATTACAAAATGGTCCGCTATCTTAACCAACGGCGGCTACCCCGATCTCGATATCACACCTATGAATGGCGAGAAGAAATTATGTGTTTTCGATCACTTGATGAGTTATTTAGAATACGCTCAGTTTGTCGAAAAAAGCTCTCGAGACCCGCTGCGCATGAATTTTTTGGATAAAAGCTGTGAACATGGATTATATAATGCTTTAGTCGCACGCTGCAAAATCAATCTGAACGCAATACAACACGCAAACGGTGACGACAAAAAAATTGAAAAAGCCATCGCAGCACTGCAGAAAGATACAGAAAAATTATCTCTACACTATTGGGGACTCGGTTACTTCCAATCTGCTAGCTTCATGCATGCGGCAGCGACACACATTCTAGAGTTAGCAGAAATTGAATTAGGCAAAGATAACATGGAATTTACCAGCACACTCCACAATCAAGGCATGGCGCTGCTTGGGCAAGCGGTAAAGAGTTTTCTTTGTGCAAGCTATGTAGAAAACTCAACGATCTCACATGAGATCATTCAACACATTACCCAAGGCGAAGGCCTAGCATCACTCATTTCCAATGCTGAACTGCAATTTTCAGATTGGAGCACAGCTAAATATAAATTTCAGGATTGGATAGGAGATGATTATACGGCTCAAGAAAATGATGCAAGTGATGAAACAAAAAATTTACTGGCTATATTTGAAAGTAAAGCAAAAGAAAATGGCAACGCACATTTTTCTTTTGCTAGCACAATAGAAAAAATTAAAAAAATGGACTTCTATGACATCTTAACGAAAAAGGTCGACGCAGCACCCGTGGAACAATCTTATAAACTCACCTTGTTCCAAGCAATAAACGAAGCTAAACAAGAACAACAAAACCAGCCCAGCACCGAAACACATCAGCCCCCCTCTCCTCGTCAAAACTAGACGCAACCAAATCGGTAAATTTTTAGTATAATACAGATAGATGCTATTAAATCGAGGAGAAAAGCATGAGCTATGCCAACGAAGAATTCTTGATTAAATTAGAATTATTAAAAACCGAATATGAGAAAGCACATCCGCTGAAATCCTCCTTTATGTCCAAATTATTTGACGTTGGACACGTCGATACCATCAAATCCTTGATTACTAACGCAGTTAAACTTATAAATTCAGATGGAAATTATAACAAAAATAATTTACTGGATAAGATGGAAAGGTGTTTGAAAGCGGGAGCTAAAAAACACTTTGGTGATGAGGGTGATGCATTAGAAAAATTTATAGAGAAAATAAATGCTGAACCCAATAAACATCTTTTTTATCGCGGCATTGGTATTATCTTGAAAGAAAATAATAATAGCCTGTGTCAGAACTTAAACGAGCCTTATGCTGCGAAAGAAGCGAAAGAAGAAAAAACAAATCGATTTTAATACTCCAATCAAGCAGCTAGTTAAATAGCTGCTTCTTTTCTAGTTTTTGTTATCTTATAAATCCCCACAAAACTAATCACTATCCATGCAGATTCCATGACGATAGCTGCGAAGTTCCAATGAAAACACAAAGAAAACAAAATCATCGCTACACCAATTAAATTGAGTAGCTGATACAACATGCTTTCTCCGGCCCACTTACCCATGCTCAGCATAGTGTATGCAAACAGAATCAATACTGCCCCTACCATACCAACGGGATCAGCCATTTTTAATAATAAATCGTGCATGCAAAAAACCTGTAGTCGATAGATTTATAACAAAAACCACACCAGTGATTTAATTGAGCACAATTCTATCATATGTAATTAGCCCAACGCCAAACAATTGTTAGCTATAACCGACCACAGAGACAAATTTTGAATAGGATTTAATCTGTCCGCATAACATAGCATCGCGGGTTAAATTGCCTATACATCATTGATTTAAATATGGATAATCATTAGATAATGATAAAGGGATTTATATTATGCTGATTGGCCGTGATACTCAGGTGCACAAGTTTGGAGGCTCTAGCCTAGCCAATGCAGAACGATTTATTGCATTAAAGCCCCTACTCACCGGCAAAAATGAAATCATTGTCGTATCAGCCTCACAGGGCACCACATCGGCACTGCAAGCCATTATCGATGCTGCAAAAGATGGCGCCGCTTTTTTACCAACATTAGAAGCCTTAGAAAAATCCCATCTGAATTTAGCGCATGCCTTACTACAAAAAAATCTCAGCACAGACATCATCACCACGATTCAAAAAGATTTTTCTGAAATAAAAGACATACTGCAATCCGTACAGCTAACCCATTCTTGCGCGAAGGAAATTCAAGAATTCATCTTAGGCTATGGCGAAATATGGTCCGCGAAGATCTTAACTTCATATCTTTCAGAAACCAGCAAGGCTCTCTACTTAGATGCATCCACAGTACTCTATGCTTACGATAAAAATGGCATGAAGTATATCGACTGGCAAAAGAGTCAATCCGCATTAGATGCTTTTTTGAAAGACAAAACGTACGATCAACTTGTTATAACCGGATTTATAGCCTCTACTCTCGAAGGCCGACGCACAATATTAGGCAGAAATGGCAGCGATTTTTCCGCCGCGATTTTCGCAAAATTATTCAAAGCAAGCTGCTTAACCATTTGGACAGACGTAGATGGAATTTATTCTGCAGATCCAAACAGAGTCAAATCCGCATTTGTTATCGAATCGCTCTCTTACAAAGAAGCATTAGAACTAGCCTACTTCGGCGCAAAGATATTGCATCCCATGACTATCGCGCCTGTTCTAGAAAGCGAAATCCCGCTTTACATAAAAAACAGTTTTAATCCTAGCGCTGCTGGCACACATATATCATCGTCCCCCAAAAAATCGCCCTTCCTCATCAAAGGTTTAACTAGCATTGATAATGTAACTCTTATCAATATAGAAGGCACAGGCATGACGGGCGTGTCAGGCATAGCGGCTCGCGTATTCCAGATCCTTCATCAAGCACAAACCTCTGTGATTTTAATTTCACAAGGGAGCTCAGAACACTCCATCTGTTTTGCCGTATCTAATTCAGACACGGACGCCGCTGTAAAAGCACTGAATGAAAATTTACAATTCGAAATCGAACACCAACATATCGAAGGCGTACATGTAGATACCTCTTGCGTAATTATGTCAGCCGTAGGCGATGGCATGGTAGGCGCTGTAGGTATCTCCGGAAAATTATGCGACTCCCTCGCCAAAGCCAACATTAATATACGTGCTATTTCACAAGGCTCTTCTGAACGTAATATCTCTGTTGTGATGAATAAAGGTGATCTCAATCGAGGCTTACAAGCCGTACATTCTGGCTTTTACCTTTCGCGTGAAACTATCTCCATTGGTTTAATTGGCCCAGGCTTAGTGGGCAGCACTTTGCTTCGTCAGATTCAAACAACGGCCGATCAGCTGCAGTCTCACTATCAAGTAAATCTCTATGTGCATGGCATTATGAACAGCAAACGCATGTTACTTAGCGATGACCCGATAAATCTCTCCACGTGGAAAGAACAACTCCAACAAACAACAACGACAGCTAACATCAACACCTTTGCTGATCATCTACTTTCTACTGACGCAGCACATGCCGTCATCATCGATTGCACGGCTAGCGATACTGTCTCAACACACTACATCGATTTTATTAAAAAAGGTATACACGTCATCACGCCGAATAAACATACTAATGCGGGTGATCTCAGTTATTACAAAGAACTTAAATCATTAGTGCAGCAAAAACATAAATATTACTTATACGAAGCTACCGTCTGCGCTGGCTTACCTGTGATTACGACATTACAAGACATATTAAAAACCGGTGATGAAATCGTTAAAATTGAATGCGTCGTTTCCGGCACCTTGAGCTACCTCTTCAATGAACTCGCTAACGGTAGAAAATTTTCCGAAATTATCGTAGACGCTAAACAACGCGGCTACACCGAACCCGATCCACGCGAAGATTTATCTGGCTTAGATGTCGCCCGCAAATTAGTATGCTTAGCACGCGAAATCGGCTGCAACACAACACTAGACGATGTCAAACTGCATGACTTAGTCCCAGCTGCACTCAAGACCTGCAGCATGGATGAATTCCTAACTAAGCTCTCCAATCACGATGAACAAATGCAAGAAGTCGTGAACAAAGCGAAAGCCAAAAAAGAAAGACTCTGCTACGTCGGTGTCATTGACGCTAAGTGCGCAATTAACGTAGCCATTAAATCCTTTCCTGAAGATCATCCTTTTGCAAGATTACAAGGTACAGATAATATGATGATCTTTCATACGCGACGCTATCACGAACAACCATTAGTCATACAAGGCCCTGGCGCCGGCGCCGAAGTGAGTGCCGCAGGTGTATTTGCAGATTTGCTGCGCTTGGTTTCATTTTTATCATAGGGAGTGACGCAGTGACGACGATTAATAACGCTATCCATTCAGTCACCGCTTTTGCTCCCGCAACGTGCGCAAACGTTGCAGTAGGTTTCGATATTCTAGGATTTGCGTTAGATAATATAGGTGACACCGTCACCTTGACCCGTCGAGAAGATAACCTCATCATCATTGAATCAATAGATGCTAAAGAAGAGCTCCCTTTAGACTCCGACAAAAATACAGCCTCTCTCGTAATAAAAAAAATCTGCCACGATTTGAAACTGGATATCGGTTTTTCCATCCAAATTACCAAAGGCATACCCTTAAGCTCAGGCATGGGTGGATCAGCTGCATCTGCTGTTGCTGCATTAGTTGCGTTTAATGCGTTCGTAAACACACCTTTATCCTCGCATGAGCTTGCCAGCTATGCCTTACTCGGAGAAGAACTTGCTAGCGGCCAAGCACACGCAGATAACATTGTTCCTTGTATATTTGGCGGCTTAACGTTAACCCATTCCATGCAACCGATCGAAATAGTTCAGCTACCCATTCCAGAGGTAACTTGCATACTCATCCATCCACACTTACACGTTTCCACCATGCAAGCCAGACTAGCGCTTAAAACAGAATTACCTTTAAAAGATTACGTTAAACAATCTGCTAATCTAGCTGCGTTTATCGCCGCACTCTATACAAATGATGTATCCCTATTTCAAAAATCGTTGAACGATATATTAATAGAACCTCAACGAGCACTATTCGTTCCGGGTTTCTATAAAATCAAAGCAGCCGCACTCAATGCAGGCGCACTAGGCGTTTCTTTTTCCGGATCAGGTCCTAGTCTATTTGCTTTAGCTCATCCTGAAAATGCAGCAGAAATCTGCAAAGCGATGCAAGACCAGCTAAAAAAAGAAAATATAAATTCAGACGCCTGGATAACAAGCATCAGCAAGGCAGCCGCTCATGTCACACATTCTTTTTAGGAATCGTCTATGTATTTCATAACAACAAGAGATAAAAATACACGTAAATCAGCCTCTCAAGCCATACGCAGTGGATTGGCGCCAGACGGTGGTTTATTTATTCCTGAATATTTACCGCGAGTCGATCTCAAAAAATTCACGCCTGATTTAAGCTACCCTGAATTCGCGGCGATCTTATTGCAAGAGTTTTTCTTAGATGATGAACTAAAAGATAAACTACCTGAGCTCTGCAATAATGCATTCACCTTCCCTGCTCCGCTAACCACCATAAATAACAATACCTACATGTTAGAATTGTTTCACGGCCCCACCTCTTCTTTTAAAGATTTTGGCGCACGTTTCTTAGCAGAATGTTTCAATGTGCTTTTCGAAAAGAATAAAGCCACTATCATCGTGGCTACTTCCGGCGACACAGGCTCCGCAGTAGCTAGCGCCTTTTACCAAAAATCAAATGTCAATGTCATAGTGCTCTACCCTTACGGGCAAATCACAGAAAGACAAGAACACCAGATTGCATGCTGGGATACAAATATTCTCGCATTAGCCGTTGATGGCACGTTCGACGATTGTCAGCATCTAGTAAAATCGGCTTTTAGAGATCCTTGGTGGCAATCCCACATGCATCTCAGCAGCGCCAATAGCATTAGCATAGGCAGACTATTACCACAGATCGTTTACTACGCTTACAGCAGTTTACAATTCTATAGGCAACATCAAACCGTCCCGGGTTATATCGTTCCTACTGGCAATCTAGGCAACGCAACCGCTTGCTACTGGGCAAAGGAGATGGGCTTCCCTATCCGCGAAATTGTACTGGCTACCAATGCCAACCGCGCCATCCCAGATTATTTGCATACTGGCGAATTTCATCCTCGCCCCAGTATTTCGACTTTAGCCAATGCCATGGACGTCGGTAATCCCAGTAATTTTGAACGACTACTCCACCTATTTAATACATACGACGAATTTAAAAAAAATGTACGCGCTATCAGCGCAGATGATGAAGATATCAAAGTCACTATTAAAGAAATGTTTCAGGACTATCACACCATTGTGTGCCCCCACACAGCGACCGCATTTCATGCCAGAAAACAACTTTCAGAACTACCCTGGATAGCCGTTGCCACAGCCGACGCCAGCAAATTTAGCACTATCATCGAACCGATTATTAAAACTGACATTCCCATCAGTCCTCAACTACAAGCACTACTCGACAGACCGGTACGCATTATCAAAGTGACGAATACATTAGAAGACATACAAGCTACTCTTACTCACTACTGGGATACGTATTAATAACACAAAAAAAATCGGCGCCCCTAAGAGCGCCGAGTTTTTACAGGCCAAACTTTAAATCACTACACGACAAAACAACGTGAGTAGCTATCTGGCGTCACAACAACCTCTCTATTCACAGGCGGGGTAGGCACGTATAACAACGTTAGCTTGTGCACCTGCGCTTATCGTCATTGCCAGCAATACACTCACCACAACCGACATGATAATAAGTAAACGAGACATCGTAATGACCTCCATCTGACGGACACGGCGTCCGTTTAACTCAACTAACGATGATATGTGAACTCTCTAACATCATCCACAAGGAGACGGCTTGCGAACGACTGATATAGTTATCATAGCGCCAAAAAATCAGCATGGGAAGGACTCAAAATATATATTTTTTCTCTATTTATCATTAAGTTATCATCATATACGCAGATTATTTTAAAATGGTAAATAGTCGTTAAGACAATGAAAAATTTTAGAAAGACCGTCAAATGGACAAAAAAAATCAGCGCTCATGGAGCGCTGATTTTAGGGTTACTACTCAAAATCTTAGTAAACCACTTTCAAGTCCGACCAATGCCCTGAGACCCATGTCCAGTTTGTGCAAGCATTCGCGTTAATGGAATCACACTGCCAGTAACCCGCAACCCACATTTGCTTACCTTGCTGTGCGTGGCGATATTTGCAAACTTTATGAGTAGGTACCCAAACGTTGTTATACCAACCCGCTTCTACTTTAAAGCATCTGTAGTGACCACGAGGCACCACTACGACTTCTTTAGGCGCTGGGGCACGTGTAACTACAATCACTTTTGTGTCAGCAGGAATGATAACAACGGCATTCGGACGAGTTTGACAACCCGATAGAGCGAGTACGGTAGAAAGCAAAACTAAGAACAATGTCACTATACGCATTTGGAACCTCCATGGAATTTAATCTGTGATGCCTAAGCCTGTACAGCTTTGTATGTTAACGGGTATTTTCTAAATTGAATAGATTTCACAGAAAAATAAAACATCTCAGCTTGCAAAACTTCTGGCCTCTTTTATGACTTTATCCCTCAACTTGCACTTGCTGTTAAATAATGATTATGTAGGTATAATAAAGTTCAAGAACACTTATTTTTCGATCTTAGTTAAAAGGAGTTAGCATGTTTTTATTGTCGTTAATTTTACTGCTGGTCGCTATGATCTTCGGCAGCCTCACCCTGATCCGCATTTTAAAAAATAAACGCACCAACAAACCTATCGTTGTTCTTCATGGCGTTTTTGCAGGCTTTGGTTTGCTAATGGTCCTCACTTACATCGCCATGGGCCATACAAGCACCCTGCCCATTGTTGGCGCCACCTTTCTTGGGATTGCTGCTGTGGGTGGATTCATCATGTTTGGAATTGATATCAGCAAAAAACGAGTTCCAAAAAGCTTGGCAATCGGACACCCTATTTTGGCCGTCATTGGGGTACTGCTGCTGGTTTATTATGCGATTACTACATTTGCTTAAAAGGAGCTATTCATGCGCGGGATCACAAACATCGTTGGAATTTTATTGATTATCATTGGTATCTTAGGTTTAGCCTACCAAGGTTTTACCTATACTACTCGTGAAAAAGTTGCAGATATAGGCCCTATCCAAGTTTCTGCCGACAAAGAAAACGTCATTCACTTTCCGCCTTTGTTGGGTGGATTGTCCCTCGCGGCAGGACTGGTTTTAGTCATCGTTGCAAGAAAAAAGCTATAATCCACTTTTACCCTCCCTTTTCTAGAGGGAGGGTGTATAATCCCCACCCCAGACCTACCCACTAGCAGCGATTCTCATGACCAATTTAATCACCCTAGACAATGTCTCTTTGGCATATGGTTTAGATCACTTACTCGATGAAGTGAAGCTCCAAATCACACCCGGTGAACGCGTGTGTTTAATTGGCCGAAATGGCGCAGGCAAATCGACCTTATTGAAAGTCATCGAAGGCGTGACTCTGCCTGATAGCGGTGTAGTTTCCCGAAAACCTGGATTACGTATTGCGAAACTCTCGCAAGATTTACCGCAAGATGTCACCTTAACTATTTACGATTTTGTCGCGGAAGGACTTTCTACATTAGGAAAATTACTCAGCGAATACCATCATCTCATTACGAATTTTTCAGAGCACGCGACAGCGAGCGAACTTAACAAACTTGAAAAACTCCAACACGAAATCGACGCGAAAAATGGCTGGGATCTCGATCAACGTATTACAAACATTTTAACGCGACTCGATTTAGATCCTGATAAATTTGTTTCTGAATTATCAGGTGGCTGGCAACGTCGTGCGGCATTGGCGCAAGCTTTAGTGTGCGATCCTGAATTGCTATTACTGGATGAACCGACTAACCATTTGGATATCGACGCGATTTCGTGGTTAGAAGAATATTTGCTGAGCTTGAACATCGGGGTTTTATTTATTACCCATGATAGAGCACTGTTGCAACGTCTAGCTACACGCATCATTGAATTAGATCGCGGAAATTTAACTTCTTGGCCTGGCGATTACCAAAATTTCTTACGTCGCAAAGAAGAAATGTTACATGCAGAAGCCAAGCAAAACGCCGATTTCGATAAAAAACTCGCGCAAGAAGAAGTGTGGATACGACAAGGTATCAAAGCACGCCGTACGCGTAACGAAGGCCGTGTACGCGCATTAGAGGCCATGCGTTTTGAACGAGAACGTCGCAGAGAAATTCAAGGCGCGGCTAATTTCGACTTGAATCAGGCACAAAAATCAGGCGCATTGGTTGTTGAAGCCGAACATATTTCGTTTGCCGCTGATGGCAAACCGATTATTAAAGATTTTTCCATGCGCATTATGCGTGGCGATCGCATAGGCTTAATTGGGCCGAATGGTATCGGCAAAACGACATTATTAAATATCTTGCTAGGTAAGCTAGAACCGGATTCTGGCATGCTTAAATTAGGCACCAAGCTGGAAGTCGCCTATTTCGATCAATTACGTCAAACATTAGATCCTGAACGAACGGTTATCGATAACGTCATACAAGGCTCGGAGATGATTGAAGTCAACGGCCAAAGACGTCATATCATCAGCTACTTGAACGATTTCTTATTTACACCGCAGCGTGCGCGTTCACCCGTGAAATCATTGTCGGGCGGTGAATGCAATCGTTTACTATTAGCAAAATTATTCGTACAACCCGCTAACTTGTTAGTGCTCGATGAGCCGACTAACGATCTGGATATTGAAACACTCGAATTACTCGAAGAGTTATTGAGTGAATTCAAAGGCACCTTATTAGTAGTCAGCCATGATAGAGAATTCTTGGATAATATTGTTACCTCTACCCTAGTATTTGAAGGTAACGGTAAAGTCGAAGAATATGTAGGGGGTTATAAAGACTGGCTGGTGCAGAAGAAAAAAATTGCCGCCAAGCAAGCAGAAACAGCGAAAGTCACTGCTGCTCCCAAGGACAGCAAACCGAAAACAAGCAACAAACTCAGTTTCAAAGAACAACGCGAACTAGAAGAATTACCCAAGAAAATTGAAATAGCAGAAAAAGAATTAGAAAAATTACACGCGGAAATTTCTGATGCTAGCTTCTATCAGCAAGATCACACAAAGGTCACTACTACATTAGACAATGTGAAGAAAATAGAAGATGAGCTACAGAAAATTTATAAACGCTGGGAAGAGTTAGATAGCAAGTAACCGCTTATGTCGGGGTGTCATGCCTGTGTGGCATGACAACTAAAAGCTAATACTAGAGTGCAGCATGGACAGTCGCTTACTAAAGACTTTCATTCCTAAAAACGCAGTGAGTCATCGTTGTCCTTTATACGACGCTATCGACCAGAGTAAGCATAGCACCTTATATATCGACTTCTTCACGCGCAATGAAATCTTTACTACACTCTCACATGTATCTCACTATCTACGCACGTATACAGCAAACTACCGACTCGCCTTACCGATAAAAAAACTAGAACTCGCCGCTGATATATTAGACGTCAAACTAGACGATACATCTACATTACCCTTGCATGAAAAATTACATTATCTAAAAACTACCTTAGCCTCCCCTATCATTCATGCACTAGAAGAAAAGCTGATTAGTGACAACATAGAGCAAGGTCGTTTCGCCACGCAACCTATTTGTTTATCTACCCAGTTACTGACGGACTTGCTTACGCCTATCTATTTAAAACATCAATTTACCCAAAATCTTTACGCGCATTTGCACCAATTCAGCACCCGTATACATTTATACGCAGTAGACAAATTAAGGTCGCCAACGGGTTTATCCATACGTGAATTTATTAAATTCGGTGCTGACATTAATTTTCACTCTGTTAACTGCACATCAAATTCATTAGTGCTGGCAATAAATAGAAACAAACCTATCGCAGTGGAGGAATTACTGGGTCACCCAGAGCTCATACCGAGCTTAACCGACCCGAGCAAGATAACCTTAAATTTCTCTCGACTCACACTTGAAGCGCAAACAGATTATTTAACGCATGCATACAGCCTAGTTCACAAGGGTGCCTCTGCAGAATTATTTCTAGCAATGCTGGCTAGCTCCGATACTCCGCAACACAATTGGCTCTCGAATAATGCAGCCAATGCACCGGTAATCGAACGATTTTTAGAATATTGCATTGCCACTTTTAAAAACCTGCAATCAGGCTATCTACTTATAAAAGTATTAGGCAAAAAAAACAATGCAGGGCGATCCATCTTTCATTATCTTTTTCAAATCGATAGTAACCGCATACAGAAGACGCTCATCGCCCTATTGAATCAACTTTCACAACTAGGGATTAAACCGACAGACCTCATTACGCTTTTTTATTCCCCATCTGATAAACGTAATAGTGTTTTGAACCCATTGGCTATACAAAAAAGTCCGTTTATAAATACGTTCTACTTGTCTTTTTTAGCAACATTAGCAAGCGCTGACACAATCGATCAATTAGCTGATCTTTTTACTCAACCTTTTATTTCAAACACTGATTTGAATTATTCAAATTACTTAGATTATTTTGGCGCTGACATTAATACGTTTTTAAGACGTAACATGATAGAGAAATTCCCTGCAATACTAAAAGAAAAAATCCACAGCTTACTTCCAGCTAACACGCGCACGTTTACACTTCCCGTCGAAATACCTGCAAAATTTATCGCTGACGTTCTGAGCGATATGTTTGGATACTACGGGAAGCACTTACTTTTCAAATCCAATTTATTTTTTATTACTTTATTGAAAGTGTTTGGCATTAGCGAGACCATTCATTTCGCCAGAATGGTGGAAAACAAGAACCCTATTCTAAATAATTATTACTTGTTTTTTCCCATGACCTTATCAGAAAAGTGTATTTTTACGTTGGTGAACAACATCAATGATACGTATCCGAATTGTGCGACTAGCTTGTCTACGAATGATGACTATATCCCATCACTGGATGATCCGGATGTAAACCAATACGATTTTCCAGTTGCGCTGAGGAAAGATTTCTTAATCCATCCGCAATTCTTAGCCTCGATGAAAAATGAATACCGGAAGCTGCTAGGCTCTGGTGAAGAAAAAACGCAAACACTCATAGACGCGCAATTTAAATCTGCTGGATGCTTCCCTGATGCAAGAAAGCTAACCGCCGCTTTACAAAGCCTGAACGCAGAATTTATAGCGAATGCAGCGAATACCAAAGAAACAATTAAATTGATCGCATTGATTCAAGTTTTTATTGATGAGCTTAAGCAATCACCTAGAAATAACGACTTTGCTCGATTAAATCAGACAATATATTCAGAAACATCGCAAGCTAGATTGATTGCGAAATTTGGCGTTATACAACCGCAGAGACAGTTGCTAGAACCGATACATGAGGCTGCGAAACAGCTTACTTACCGGCATCCCGCCTAATTACCACCCTGTCATTCCCGCCTGCGCGGGAATGACAAGAATGGACTATGCAGCTTCTACTTCAACCTCTTTCGCTTCTTTGCAGAACACAGAAATCAAATCATGCAACATGGCCGTCAATGTCTCGGTCATAATAAAGAAATCCGCATCAAACTGTTGTTGCTTGGTTTCACTTTCAATTCCGTTTGCCTCTTCCAGCACCTCCTCTTGATATTGCAGGCCACGCAAAGAGAAATCATCCGCTAATACGAAATTAATTCTATCCTGCCAACACAACGCTAACTGTTTCACTTCGCAACCGTCTTTAATCAAGCCCTGAATACTCGGCGCAAATAAATCTTGTTGCTGACAACGGATCACGCGGTTTTGCTTTTGAGGATCTTGTAACATGCAGGCTTTTTCTATCGACAACACCGTAGGATTACTTTGATTCTTCAACCAATGCGTCATGATAGGCGCTGGCTTGGCGTAATCAAACAACCGTACATTTTCGGTAACCGTCTTTTTAAATAACAAAAGAAATTGCTCTATCTTGCTAGCATTGGTATTACCGATTACTAACCAATTATTTTTTGTATCCACATAGCCATACACACGCGTTAATTTGGTAAACGCACGCGGTAACAAGGTCATGACTACTTCGTCTTTCAACGACATTTTTTCTTTGGCTCGCACACGTCTATCATCGCGCGCTTGAATTTTTTTAACCTTTTCATCGAGTGCTTGGCGTATAACCACACCTGGCAGCACCTTCTCTTCCAACTGCATGCACAGCATGATTTTTCCGTTCAAAGCGTGCACTAAAGGCGCACCCTCTTCTTCTATCGGCGGCACCCAACCTATACTCGATGGCATAGACGGCAAGCATGGAACGAACAGCAAAGGCTCTAATTTTTCACAGAATGCTTCTGGAGAATATGCCAATGTGTCTTGAATTTGGAACAATTGAACTTGTTTAAACCACATGCGAGGCCCTTAGAAAACTCAAAAAGAAATTCTGCGTTTTATACCCCAAAGATGCAAGTAATTAAACGTTTTTCTTAATTGTTTCTTAAGCATAAAAGCCTACTATTAGTGTACAAATTAACCTATAGGTTTTACCCATGTTACGCAGTACACATCAAGATCCGACTGCCACTACACCAGTAAACAAATTTGTTTACATCAACATGGATCCTTGGAACGAAGTTTTTCAACATGTACGTCGCTTATCTCCAGACAACTGGGGATTAATCATCGATACTTTAAACATGGTCAGTCATCTATCTACCCCCGATCCCCGCTTTGCTAATTCTGCTTATGCTCGCTATCAACACGAGTTCGGTTTTTGCATGTTTGATAACTTTGATTGTGCGCTAGCTTATCTAGACAACGAACGAAATGGTTTATTAATTAAAATTGAAAAACCCCATATTTCCGATATCCATCTAGAAAATATCGATTGGTTGTACGCAGTATCGAATCTGCGAGAAACGTTCGCTGAAACAGACAAAAAAGAAAGTGTAGACCAGGAAGATAAAGCCGATAATCATTCTACTAAAATTTCATGTAGCTTCTTCCGAAATGAATCCCGCAAACCGCAATGGCACAGTACGTGGGAAAAATTTAATAATTTTAGTTTACCCCTATGCCTACTAAAACAACATGCAGAACAAGTGCGAGAAGCTTGCGATACTTTTTTATCTAAACACGCACACATATCTGACCTCTACGCTAAAAACTCTCACATTTCATACACAAAAGTATTGCATAGAGCCACTGCCTTAATTTTAAAAAGCACCGACGTCTCGATTAATAATTATTTTATTTTTTATGTCAGCTTATGCACTATTTCGGAACAGCTACATAATCAATCGCTACACAAAGACCTGCGGGGCATGACTAAGACCCTAAACAAGGCAATAGCTTCAGCGCCTCGCCTAGCCAAAGCGTTGCCAGCAGAGCAGACTAGCATTAAATTCCGCTGATATCTTATTGAATCCAAACCTCTTTTTTCAAAATTAGCTTTCTGCATTTTATTGTCTATACTTAGATTAAGAGTGTTCAAAAACCACACACAAGCAACCTTGGCAAGAAAACAAATCCGCTGCAGGACCCGACCCCCTCGCTAGCGGATTTTTCTTTATGCAGCAACCACATAGCAACCATTTCCCAACAATCCCAGCTATCGTTTTTGAATAAATTTTGATAAACTTGTCTGCACACATGATGGAGAACATGGATATGCTCGCATCAATCACCTCACTTGTTCTGGCTAATTTCGGATTCACCCTGCTTATAGTGGCTCTCATTTTGAGTGCTATCCAATGGGCTACTCAACAACGCCTCCCTAGCCCCGAAATAGTGTATCGCTGGGTTATCTTGTTACCCGTCGGCATCAGTTCACTTTATTGCTTCATCATGCACGCCTTTTTCCAACACTATACAGCCGCGATCATCGGATTTGCTAACAGCCCTTTCGAATATGAAGTCGCTATAGCCAATCTAGCACTCGGTGTTATCGCCATTCTTTCACGGGGCGCTAGCTACGACTTTCGCTTAGCTACCGTCATAGCCTACACAGTCTGGCTCTGGGGCGATGCGGGCGGACATCTCTATCAGATGGTCACCCACCACAATTTCACGCCGGGTAACGCAGGTTCCTGGTTCTGGCTGGACTGTATAATCCCCTTTATTTTAATAGCTTGCATTACGAAGCTAAAACCACGTTACATGAACTATTGATATAGCAGAAGAAGGTTCCGATAAAGGGATATTTCCGGTAAAATAGCTTTCTTTTTCCCTGGATTTCAAATGGCTAGCGAGCAACGACAACAACGCCTGAATGACAAACAAGTCAACATTTCCTGCGTGGTGCCTGTCTACAATGAAGAAGCGGTAGCAGAAGCATTTTTTACTAAACTGCAAGAAACCTTGCGTGCACTCACCCACCATTTCGAAATCATCGCAGTCGATGACGGTAGCCGCGACAATACCGTGGCAAAGATTTCCAAACTTCCTAAAGATTTTAATATTAAGTTAATCGCTCTCTCACGCAACTTCGGCAAAGAGAATGCCTTAACCGCCGGCCTGGAATTCAGCACAGGCGATGTCACCGTGATTATGGATTCAGATTTCCAACATCCCTTAGATGTGATTCCTGTGTTTTTAAATCGCTGGGCTGAAGGTTACGAAATGGTGTACGGCGTACGCGAAAATCGCGACAACGAATCCAAAGTGAAACGTAACATGGCAAAATTATTTTATTGGTTGATGGGACAAATCACGAAAATTGATATCCCTAACAATGCAGGCGACTTTCGTTTACTCGACAAAAAAGTTGTGCAAGCCATTAATGGATTCCCTGAGCGCTCACGCTTTATGAAGGGTCTTTATGCGTGGGTCGGCTTCAAACGTATTTCCGTGCCTTTCCAAGTACAAGATCGTGCAGCGGGAAATAGCTCGTGGGGCTTGGCTCGATTAACAGAGTTAGCGCTCACCGGCATTACTTCATTTTCAGATATACCTTTACGCGTGTGGGGATTTATTGGTTTTGTCATCTCTACAATTTCCTTGATATACGCTCTATTCTTCCTGACCTACACATTAATTTACGGCGCTGATGTTGCCGGCTTTCCTAGCTTAATTGTCGCTGTGATGTTTTTAGGGGGCATACAACTGTTATCTATCGGCATTTTAGGCGAATACATCGCACGCATTTTTACTGAAGTTAAACAACGTCCCAAATACATAGTCGAGCAAAAATATGGTTTTGACGAATAAGTTATTTTTACAAATTATGCGCTTTGTCATCGTAGGTGGTACAGCTGCGTTGGTAAACTTCTTAGTGGTGGTGTACTTCGTTGAAATTCAATCTTTACGCCCGCTCACGGCCAACATCATCGCCTTTATGCTTGCATTCCAAGTCAGTTACTTTGGGCATCGTTTATGGACTTTTAACGAATCCTCCGTCGAGCATCGCACCGCCATACCGCGCCTCTTGCTGATTGCTATTAGTAATTTCTTCGCGAATGAAGGCTTGTTTTACGTGTTTTTAAATATATTTCATTTGCAGTACATGCTTGCTTTGTTCTGCACTTTAGCCATTCTGCCTGCTTATACATTTACTGTAAGCAAGCTATGGGTTTTTCGTTAACTGCATTATTTCACGGGAGGATTTATGAAAAGCTACACAAACAAAATCTTAATGGGTTTTTGCGTTATCAGCATCGCATTACTTGCCGGTTGTAACACAGTAAAAGGCACGGTAAATGGCGCTGGAGAAGATATACAACAATTAGGAACAGTGCTGAACCCTCAGCATAAAACAAGCACCACTAGCGCGACAGCGGATCAGCTTTCAACTAAACTTGACGCCACCAGCGCGCCGATCAAGCCAGCAGCAAAATCATCTGATATCCCAGAAGAAAGCTACTAATTCTATCGCTGTCATGCTCATTGCATGACAGCCATATTTAGGGGCTGTTGACATTTCACATAGGTAAACACATATAACAACAACCCATAGCTAACATAGATTCATAATTTCGTTTCAGAGAACACTGCGAAAAGCACGAATCCAAGTACAGCTAATGGTAAATGATGGGTTTTCTACCCAACGCATCAGAAGCTACTTGAAAAAATGGGCCCTATGGTGGCAAAAGACATCAGATATTTGGAATATGAAGAGATCTTAGTTTTATTCATTAATGCAAGTTGGGATTTTTGTGCCCAAAGTCTATGCGGACTGGTTGTTACAAAATGCCTCTACATTATTGAGCAACGACTCTTATAGTCGCGGGACTGTTGCATTCGATGCGGCATAAACTTGTGACAGACTGATGTTTTTTGTTTGACATAGCTTGATAAAAGAGATGCTGCAGCCCCGTGCGAGCCCCGCACGGACTCACACGTCCGCCAGGACGCGCCGCCCCGCTCGCCCGGCCAGACGGCATAGTCATGTCCCAACCGATAACGAGAATCAGAATCTAAAGGAAAGAACGAAATATTATACTCAGAACGAAAGTCTAAACGACGAGATAACTTCTCACCATACTCAACGATATAATAAACTCCTTGAGAAAACGCCTGAGCATAACAAGCCGGTGAAAATCGTTGAATGTAACCAATGATTTTGCACCAAAATAAATTATTCTTATGACTATTCCATCCACCAAAACGACCATAATTTTCAACATATAAATTTAAAGCTTCAAGAAGCAATTGTGCGTTGAAGTGTTTGCCTGTTTTAATCACTTCTTTGGGTTCTAAATAATTTCTAAACTCTTGTAAAGCAGATTCACAATTATCATTATTGGAAGCATTGCTAATAGCACTGATCACTTTCTTCAATACTGCTGCATCATTTTGTTGTCTTTTTTCTTCGTGAGCGTCCCAGCCTTCAGGGAATTGATCGCGTATTTGTTTTTTTCTCTCTTCTTCGTAATCGGGTAACATTTGCAAGTAACGATCCAACATTTGTGCCATACCCTCTTCGTGGATATGATTTGTAATCATCGTAATTCTTTTTAGTTGATCTTCTGATAAAGCGCGCACATTATTTTGCGGTTGTAATTCAGCATCAAACTGTTTTAATTTTTCAGATGATGATGATATTACTTTGCATTCTTTATTTGTTGGATCGTCATAAAAAAGCTTATCGCCACAGCGCACATAAACAGCTTTAGAGTTGATTCGTAAATTATTGATATTATTTAATGTGGTCAGTTTTTGTGTTAAGACGAGATCACATTTTCCATCTTGACTGACATCTTCAGCACCTAATGCTAAACGAAATGCTGTTCCTTCAACTTCTACGTGGTTGTCTAGTCCTTTTGCATAAGTTTCAACTTTGCATGTTGACTTTAAGAGAATTTTTAGAATATTTCGATTTGCTATGAGGAATGCTTCAGCTTCATTTTTCTCACCTCTGACTACATGAGTACATAAGGTTTTTACTTTTTCTTTTATAGTGCCAACCAGTCCTTTAATGTGAGAATGGAAATGCGGTATGACAAAGATCAATTCTAAATCTGATTCTGCTGCAAGTTGACCTTCAGTCTTTTTTAGTAATTGCTCTGCGACTTCGATATTGTCAAATTGCATAATCAGCTGAGCAAGAGCCATTTCTTGTAACGAAGGGAAGAGTCCAGAACGATGTAACCCATATGTTGTATTGCTAGTAGCAGCATGATGCACTGAATCAGATGAAGAGGCTGAAGTGTGATCCTCATCGGTCATCATCTCTGTTGTAGCGATGGATGCATTGCTTAATCCTAATATTGTGCTTCGTAGTGACATGCGTATAAACCCTCGCTCTTTGATAAGTTTTTAAAAAACTAGACGTATTATATCAGAGCAGATCAAATATTGCACACAATTCAGCGTCGGTAGCATATTCTTGATTTTTATAGGATTTTGCCTATTTTCCCGCAGGCAATAAAGCTTACTCAAAAAAGGCTGGAATTAATGAATTGTCAACAGCCCCTACTTAAGCTGAGGGTTTATTGCTAAGTAGTAATATATTATTCGTCTGACTAATTTTATAAACCTTAGTCTTTGTTTGTAATTGCTTGTAATAATCCGCGTCTGTTACCACATACAACCGCTTCTCGCTATTCCAACGCTGCCAGAAAGTTTGCTCGCCTATCAACCAATTTTTGGTATCTTGGAACACCATGCCATACCACATTTCACGCACCCAATTATCTTTGTGCGGTATATCTTTGGCTTGCCAGTCAGCAACTATGGTAATTCGACGTTGCGCATAGAGAGGTAAATCTTGGTAATACTTATAATAAGCTACAACTTCATCCGTCGGTTGAATCTCTGTGTTCATGATCGTAGTGAGAGGCTTTACTGACTTCTCATTAATCGTCTCAGCATTAGCCATAAACGTCAGGAGCAATACGCCCGCTGTAATCAGCATGTTAACGAAAAATGGCTGAAAATTCTTTTTACGTACTAGCCACGCACCCATTAATGCAGAAATCACCAACACCACACCCATCAAGCGCGCATACGGCATAAAGTGTATCGGCAAGCTGAGTTGCTCAACAAAGTACGGCGCGATAAATAATGCAATAGCGACCAACACGCAGGTCAGCAAGTAGAGATATTTCCCAAATTGCAATCCGGTGTTTTTCTTATCCCAAGACGCATCCAGATATTTAGCGACTAGCAAAGCCATCACGGGAAATATAGGCAAGATATATCCCACTGTTTTAGAGCGCGGGATAGAAAAAAAAGTGAAAACTACGACAAACCATATCAACAAATAAAGCTCTGATGTATGTGATTTGCGATCAGCCCAGACTGCTTTGAACTTCGTAGCCAGCGATTGGAACAGAAAGATAGACCACGGAAAAAAGCCCGCTAAAATCACCGGCGCATAAAACCAAATCGCCGCTTTGCTATTGAAGTCTTGCATGGTGAGGAAACGCGACACTTGTTGCGTCACAAAAAAGAAATGTAAAAACTCAGGATTTTCTTTCTGTACCAGTACATACCAAGGCAACGCTAGAGCTAAGAACAAGATCATGCCTTTAATCAGATGCATTTTCTTTACTACATCCCAACGATTGGCGAGCAATACCCACAAACCAATAATCATGGCTGGGAATACAATGCCTATCAGCCCCTTGGTTAATGCTGCGCAAGCTGCAAAAATATAAGCAGCCAGCAGTAATCTATTTTTAGTTCGGGTACGCGAGACTTGCATCGCCGCGATAAAACTCATCAGCGAGCAACTAATAAATGAAGCGACTTCTAGATCCAGATTTGCGTAATGTGCCGCCCCGTAATAAAGAGGACTCGTTGCCAACATTACCGCACCTAACAACCCCACTCTTCTATTAAAAAGGATACGTCCGCAAATATAGGTCATTAACGACCCCAATACGCCCATAAACGCAGGCCAGAAACGCAGCGCCCATTCTTTCAGGCCGAACAGATTAATCGCGATGGCTTGTAACCAGTAATACAAAGCAGGCTTATCCAAGAACGCCACGCCATTTAACCGTGGGGTGATGTAATCGCCTGAACTCACCATCTCACGCGCTACTTCAGAATAACGACCTTCATCGGGGGTAAACAACGCATGCGAGCCTATCCAGAGCGCGTAAAATATCCCAATAAAAATCACCAAACTAACAAGGTCTTGCAGCCAATTTTTATTTGAGTTTAAAGCGGAATTTGGTAAGTTAGATATCACTTGTTGACTCTCAGTATCTACGATAATGTCGTTTAAGATAAAATTCGGATGACCCATGAAAAAGATCATACTTTGCGCGGACGATTATGGCCAAAATGCGACTATTTCTCAAGCAATTATTGATCTAGTTAAGGAGAATCGCCTCTCTGCCGTGAGCTGTCTGACCAACGCCACAGGGTGGCCTGAAGCCGCTAACATGCTGTATCCCTACAATAAAGAGGTCGCTGTCGGTCTCCATTTCAACCTGACACAAGGCCAACCCCTCTCTTCTGAATTAAAAAAAATGTTTTCCTTAAAAGAGCTGATTATCAAATCTCAGCTACGGCAGTTAGACCAAAAGGTCATCGCCGGGGAATTACGTGCCCAATTAAGTCAATTTATCGCTGAATTTAAACAACTCCCTGACTTCATAGATGGCCATCAACATGTGCACCAGTTCCCGGTGGTACGAGACGCCTTATTTGAAGTCTACGAAGCACAATTGCGCGATGAGCATGCTTACATACGCAGTACTTATAATCGACCTACACTCGTTAAATTTTCTAGTGTGGGCTATGTGAAGCAAATGATTTTATTTTTATGTGGCGGATGGAAATTTAAGAAAGAATTAGTCAAACGTCAGATTCCGCATAATACGACTTTCTCGGGTATTTATGATTTTTCTGTAGACGCTGATTATGAAAAATTATTTCCAGAATTTTTGAGTTATGTAGAAAATAACGGAATGATTATGTGTCACCCTGGATTGCCAGCGCCAGCAGACGGTGAAGATGAAATTTATGTCACTAGACCGAAAGAATTTGCGTATTTTGCTGGGAGTCAGTTTTTAAAACTGTTAGAGACAAACAACATCAGTTTGATCACTGCCATTTGAATAACAAGGGATTTTTTTAGTATGTTATAATAGATAAATAGAGCATCCGAGGTACCAATGAATACATTAGGTACGACCGTAGTTGAATTCGATATAGTGAACTTACAAGTTCGACATCTCACTATAGATGAACTAGACATCAATCCGGAAGATGTTAGCAAAGTCTATTGGGTGCATTGCAACTTAACAAAACCCGATGCGCTGAAAGCCGCATCAAAAAAATTAAAGCTACCCGCTTCTGTAAAAAAACTCTGCCTGCAAATTGATCCCATACCCAAAGTTGTCGATACAGATAGCTCGATTACAATTCAAATTCAATGTCTCTTAAGCACTCAAATTGAATTTAATAGTGAAGTGCAGTTCGGGAATCTTATTTTACATTTGACTAATAATTATTGTTTTACTGCCTCGTCTAAAAGCATACCCGCGTTAAAAGAATTTGCAAAAACGTATGAGAAAAATATCCCTTACGCTAAAACACCGTGCTTTATCTTATTCCTCCTTTTAGATAATACGATTTCAGATTATTCTAAAATTCTGTTTAATGAAGAAGTCATTACCGATGAAATGGAATTAGGTATACGTAATTTGCATGAAAATATCTATCAAGAAGTCATGGATATTAAGCAGCAAGTGATGAAAATAAAACGCCATACTATTTCAATACGTGAAATTCTCATGCGTATTTCCGACAGGAAAATGGCGGTTATATCTGAACAATGCAGATCTTCGCTGCATAACCTAGCGAATCACAGTCACATGATTATCCACGAAGCTGACTCTGTGCGAGATGTCTTGAATGGCATGCTCGCGCAAATCGATAATACACTCATGCAGAACATGAACGAGACTATGCGTGTATTAACCGCATTCGCAGCTATATTCTTACCGTTGACATTAATCACGGGTATTTATGGGATGAACTTTGAATGGATACCTGAATTGCATTGGAAGTATGGATACCTCTATGCGATTTCATTACTGATAGTTTGTGCTATTATTTTATTGGTGTTATTTAAACGAAAAAAATGGTTCTAGCTGTAGCGACACGTTATTGCACTAGCCTTACGCGCTTCTTCCTCGTGAGAAATACAAGTTTGAAATACCTGAATGAGTTTCTTGTCGGATACCTTGATATCCGTGGTTTTTAAATTGTGTAACTCTCGGGTGCTGAGCAGATCCATACAGTTGCGCATCCCCTTGATGAGCTCATCCACTAATTCTTTTTTAGATCGATGACCAAAGTGCGCAGGACTATCGAGTATAGCCAATGGAAATCCAACACGCATTAGCAAATCATTGAGAAGTAACATACTAAACACGCGTGTATTGCCATCTAAAAATGGATGCAGCTGCTCGCAGGACTGTATCAAATCTACTATTGCATATAGCTTATCTAAGGGCTTATTTAGCGCGTAAATATCAGTAGCCGTCATTAGATACGACGCCAGACTAGCTGAAATATTCTCTGCAGGACCGTAGGGAAAACTCGGTGCATACAATAAATTAAACTGTAGACTGTTAATCGTGTAACCTTGCGTGAAATTATAGAAAAGCGTAATTAACTGATTATCATCTTGGGTTAAACCCATTTCCTTAAGAGCATGCGTGAATAGTGGTAGTGATGGACCTCTATATTCTAGCAACTCGCCGATGTATTCAGACAACTGTTCATGTGACCACGATTGCCTGCTAGGCACTTGCAACCTAAGCTCTGCAACCATAGGCTGAGTGATAAAAAACGTATCCTTATGCGGCTCAACACATATCATCATGCACTGCATCTCGCGTCTATTCCAGCCCTTAGACCAGATCTCCCGCAACCCTTGCTCTGATGCCTCATTCATACCATAGTGTACAGACTCCGAGCTTCTAAATTCACCCGGTACGGACTTAGCAAAATCTTTCATCTCATAAAGCAAATTACCTACATCCTGCGTCGCCATTTTATGAAGCTTTTTAACAAAGTCATTTGTCATCTCATGATCATTGAAAATTTCATGGTAGGCTTTATACATAGCTTCAAGATATCCTGGTTCTCTCTGCTCGAAGTCCACCCAAGATTCTTGCTTTTTTTCAATGCATTGCCCATCCACAAACAAGCGCCAAATTTCATCACTTGGGATCAAGTTACGTAGCTTTTTACTATCTGAATTCGCTAACGATTCATATTGCGCCTGAATACGCTGGATCCTTGTTTCTTGGGAGAGATCGGTGAACAATGAAAGCCTATGCATGGTAAACTATCTTTGCAATAAATAAGCCACCACTCTACCATATAATTTTTAAAAAATAACACTTGAAATAATTTATTAAAAAACCATAATAGCCTTCTCACCGCACGTTCTATTCTGCAACACTCCAAATTACTCTCCTCACACCAAACACCTAGGGATATTTACGTGCGTAAATTTATTGTTATATCAGGATTTTCATTAATTGAATTAATGGTTGTTGTTGCGATTATTGGTGTGCTTACTACTATTGCGCTGCCCTCTTATCAGGGATATTTACGTCGTGCACGCTTTGTGGAAGTTGTTTCTGCGACGGAACCATTCAAAATCGCTATAGCGTTAGCACTACAAAGTGGCGAAGATAGCGCAGAATTAAAAAACGGGAAACATGATATTCCGTCATCGCCTGCTGCTACCAAAAATTTAGCTAAAATAGACGTTAAAAACGGCATTATTACCGCTATAGCTTCTGACAACCTTAGCCATGCAACTTATATTTTAAAACCTAATGAAGATGGTAGTACATGGAATATAGACGGAACATGCATCAAGCTGGGATTATGCCATGCAGCATAGAAATTTACTGAATACGCAAGAATTACTGTCTTTAGTAAGTGAGGGAAATTTTAGCGTACAAGAACCTGTGATCGAATATGACGAACCCGTGGTTAAATTCGTGAATCAGACGTTAAAATACGCTTTAGACACGCGTGCGTCCGATGTACATATAGAACCGTTTGAATCACATTGCAGAATACGCTTACGGCAAGATGGCATACTGAAAACAGTGTCAGAAATTCCGATAGTTTTATTTAATCGGTTTGCGACACGTCTGAAAGTCTTAGCTAAGCTCAATATAGCTGAAAAGCGGTTGCCGCAAGATGGGCGATTTCAGTTTACTATTGAAGATAAAAAAATAGATGTGCGTATCTCGATATGCCCGACTTTATTTGGAGAGAAGATTGTTTTACGCCTGCTGAATACGCATTTTATGTTGCTAGAAATTGATAATTTAGGTTTTACTGCATCACAAAAACGTATCTTTACTCAAAAAATTTCCCAACCACAGGGATTGATACTCGTCACAGGACCTACAGGCTGCGGAAAAACAGTAACGCTCTACTCTGCTTTGCAACATCTGAACTCAGAAAATAAAAATATCTCCACTGTAGAAAATCCTGTGGAAATTGAGATGCCAGGCATCAATCAAGTCAATATCCAACCCAAGATTGATTTAACGTTTGAAAATGTCTTACGTGCTTTTTTACGGCAAGATCCTGACGTCATTATGCTAGGCGAAATTCGTGACAAAGAAACCGCAAACATCGCACTACAAGCAGCGCAAACAGGACATCTGGTTTTTTCTACTCTGCATGCTAATAACACGTATGAAGCGTTTGTACGATTGCACTCGATGGGTTTACCGCTCTACGATGTGGCTAATGCAATAACATTAGTCATAGCCCAACGATTAGTGAGGAAACGTGCTGATACGGCATACGCCGGTCGTACCGGTATTTTTGAATTTTTGCCTGTCACCACGGCGTTACGCGAAAGGATTAAACAGGATTTATCATTGCCTGCATTTACGCAATTCATGCAAGAAAATAACCTTGCCACATTACGAGTAAGCGCTGATTTACTCGTAAAAAATCGCGTCACTGACGAAGCTGAAATACAACGCGTGTTATCCGTATGATAATTGAAATCAAAAAATTTCTTTATTGGAGCGGCTTCGATGCAGCGGATCAATTTGCACATGGGTATATATTTACATTAGATACGGATGCCGCAAATAACTACCTAGCCAAGCAAAATATCACCGTACAACAATTCAAAATTCGATGGCGCATCGTTAGATCAACAACATTAAAACCACAAGTCACGATTACTTTTTACCGGCAATTATCTGCTTTATTGCGAGCAGGCGTTTCCTTGACTCAAGCGATTTCAACCTTAGCCAGCACCCACGACGCCCATTTTCAGAAAATTCTGTTATCCATGCGTATGCATATTGAAATCGGCAATAGCTTTTACATAAGCTTGCAACAAAACCCAGGTTATTTTGATAACTTTTCTTGCCAATTAATTCACATCGCTGAAAACACAGGCACACTGGATACCATGCTAGATCAAATCGCTATCCTACATGAAAAGAAAAAAGCACTCGCTGATACTGTCAAACAAGCCCTACTCTATCCTACAGTAATTTTGTTAGCCGCTGTAATCGTGACACTTATCATGCTAGTACTCGTCGTACCTCAGTTTGCGAGTATTTTTGCTGACTTTAATGCACCGCTACCCGCAATGACACTAGTCGTCATACGCATTTCTCATTTTATCCGGGATGACTATTGGTTAAGCTATCTACCCCTGTTCATGCTTTATTTATTGCGCTATTACTATCAACAATCCGCACGATGTAAATTACTATTACAAAACTATCTATACTCTCTACCTGTTTTACATAACTTACTACAACGCTATTTCAGCGCGAAATTTGCCCATACTTTAGCGTTGATGATGCACGCAGGCATACCTATACTTAGTGCCATGACCTTAATAGAAAAAATCTGTTTTAGTCAAAAATCAAAAATCGACATGAAAAATTTACAAAACAAAATCGCACAAGGATCAGCAATACACACGGCAATGCAAGACAGCAGTCTATTTACACCTTTAATGTTACAAATGGTCAAAGTAGGTGAAGAATCTGGCATGCTAGCGACTATGTTACAACACGTCGCACACTTACATGAGGCTGAATTACAGCACCTTACCAAACAAATGACGCAACTCTTGGAACCCTTGATTATCACCATGCTTGGTGTTTTAATCGGAGGTCTAGTTATTTCTATGTATTTACCGATTTTCAAACTTGGGACTGTCATGTAAATGGAAACTATTACCTTCTTATCTGAAAATCCAACTATTTTTTTAATGTTAGTTGCCATCTTATCCTTGCTGGTAGGCAGCTTTTTAAATGTCGTGATCTACCGCTTACCGCGCATGATCGAAAGCGAATGGAGCCAAGAGTGTAGAGAATACCTAGGCTTAAAATCCACAGATACTGAAACACAAAAGCTAAACTTAACACTGCCTTTTTCACATTGCCCGAATTGCAAAAAAACATTAAAACCTTGGCACAATATTCCGTTAATCAGTTATATCGTTCTTGGCGGGAAATGCGCCTATTGCCGGGCAAAAATTTCTATGCGCTATCCTTTAGTCGAAGCCTTATGCTGCGCTTCCTCTGTGTATGTTGCTTGGCGTTTTGGTTTCACCTGGCAGACCGTCGGCGCCCTACTCTTTACCTGGTCATTGATCGCGCTGACTTTTATTGATTTGGATACGCATCTATTACCGGATCAACTGACATTCTTTTTGATAGGCTTGGGATTGCTATTAAGTCTCTTCAATGTTTTTTGCACGAGTCACGATGCGATTATTGGTTTGATCGCGGGTTATCTCATTTTTGCCTTTACGCAAGGCATATTCTATTGGGCCACAGGCAAAGTGGGAATGGGACAAGGCGATTATAAATTGCTGGCAGCGCTAGGCGCGATTTTGGGCTGGCAAATGCTACCGCTTATTATACTACTGGCCTCTATCAGCGGCGTCGTCGTCAGCTTCACACACATGGCAGTGAAACAACAATTTAAAAGTGCGCCTATGCCATTTGGTCCTTATCTCTCCTTAGCGGGTTGGATAGGATTAATTTGGGGATCGGAAATTATTCATCTTTATTTGCGAGCGTTTTTCTAATCATGTTAGTTGTCGGTTTAACAGGTGGAATTGGAAGTGGGAAAACCACTGTTGCAAATTTATTTGCTGCATTAGGCGTACCCATCATCGATACCGATGTATTGGCGCGGGAATTATCTCAACCCGATGGCAAGGCCTATCCCGAAATCGTAAAACAATTTGGCAATGACCTTGTTGTTACAGCTACCGGTGATTTAGACAGACGTGCATTAAGAGATATTGTTTTTGCAGACGAACACAAAAGAAAAACATTGGAAGACATTTTACACCCCATGATCCGCGAGGAAATGTCCCGCATTATCCAATCACTTTCTGAGCCTTATTGCATTATCGTGATTCCGCTATTATTTGAGAAAAAACCGAATCCGCTGATCCAGCGTATTCTCGTTGTCGACACCCTGGAAGATTTACAAATTTCTCGCACGCAAGCACGCGATAATGTGAAACAGGATCACGTACAATCCATCATGAAAACCCAAGTCGCCCGAGCGCATCGCCTAGAAAAAGCGGATGACATCATAGTTAACGACAAAAATATCGAAGACCTGACCGCTCAAGTTAAAAACCTACACGAATATTATCTCACCCTATATCGATCCCCTCCTTTGAAAAAGGAGGGTTAGGGAGGATTTATAAAAATGCATTTAATGTCTTGTGTAGATACCTATGTAGAAGCACGCCGGCATGATATCACCTGATGCACAAAGTTTTAGGTCTAGTGCCCTGCTACATGCTATATTCGCACCTATATTTTTACTATCGACCGACAGCATGACTGAAAATACCATCATATTTGAACAACCTTTAAATGAACTGATCCGCGTCTGTTTACGTTTAGAACAATTATTTTTCCAAATTGATCATTACATTAAAGATACCAGCCTACTCGGCACACGTAATGTTGTTAGCGCGATCATACACATCCTCCATTTGCTTGATCGACCCGACCTCAAGGCGAAGCTAGCCAAAGAATTAGGACACCACCTAAGCAACCTAATGCGCTTAGAAAACACCCCTCAGATCGATCAGGAAAAACTGCGCGAACTGTTAAGACAAATCGATGATCTCATACGCTGCTTTATCGACAGCAATGGAAAGCTTGGTCAAAATTTACGCGAAGTGGAAATGTTAAACGCCTTACGCCTACATTTATCTTCACCCGGCGGCGGCTGCAGTTTCGACAGCCCCAATTACCATTTCTGGTTACACCAATCTATACCCGAGCGTCAGTTAACTATTAACAACTGGCTAGCCGAATTTCACAACATACGTACAACCGTAGATGTACTACTGCAGCTCATCCGAGAAGGCACCAAGGTTCAGCAAAAAATGGCTGACAATGGTTTCTACCAAGAGCTACTCGATCCACAGCTGAATTTACGTTTAATACGCGTGATTATACCGAAAGAAATTTCCGCCCACCCTGAAATCAGCGTAGGCCGACATTTCCTTAGCGTGCGATTTTTCACTCCCAACATTCAAGATCGCTCGGTACAATATGCAGATAATCTTACTTTTTGGTTAGCTTACGGAAATTAATATGACTGTAGATAAAGACACTATCCTCTGCCCTACTTGCGGAAAAGCGGGTACTTGGCGAGCTGACAATGAATCCAAACCGTTTTGCTCTGCGCGTTGCAAGTTAATTGATTTAGGCGAATGGGCTGAAGGCCGCGCGATTCCAGGTGAGCCGGTGGATCTACCGAATCACGACGAAGACAATGAAACTGATAATAGTGACGCTGGAAATGAGTATTAGCAGAGATGATTTCTCCTGATATTTTTCAGCATTCATTAGAAGCTTACAGGAACCACATCACACGACCCGGTTATAAGCAGGGTTGGTTTTCGTTCTTACGTCATCGCGGCAATCACAAATCTCTCAAGCAATTACAAAAAGACATACTCGCCTCACCCGATCAACTCGAAACACTCATCAAAGATCACTTATTAAAAAGAAAAAAAGCCGCTAACAACCATTCCTTTGTCATGTATCTTTTGGACGAATTAAAAAACGCGTATCCCGAGCAAGACTGGAGTCAGTTTGATCCTAAACCGTTAGTGATGGGCAACGGTTTGTTATACCGAGGAACCGCATCGTCGCCTACGCACGTTTTTAGAAACGGTTTTCTAGACTACAATCCTTCAGAAAAAATCGACGACTACCTTGCTGACATGAATGGTAGCGTAGGCATTTCAACTACGCGTGATTTTTCCATTGCACACACTTATGCGTTGCCACGTATCCAGCTACATTGCGGAGACATCACTAATAACAATGACATACATTTACAATCTTACATTTACAAAATAAATTACCGCGGCCTCAGCGGAATAGATATAGAAGGCACAGCAAAAGCACGCTCAAAACGATTTTCAGCTTGGTGTGCTCAATCTAAAAAAGAAATCAACATCATAGGGAAAATAGAAACTGCCGATATCGAAGGCGCATGGAAAGTATTTCGAGATAACCGTGAAAAAGTCTGGATCCCTAATCCTCACTACAAGCTAGAACGCACGCCTGATCTAGATAAAGAACCTATCGTAAAACTACTCGCGAAAAAAGTAATTTGTTATCTCAAAAATTTATTTAGCAAAGTTTCTTTTTTAAAATAAGCTAATAACAGTCCAGGCCGCCCCATCTTGCCACTTGCCAAACGCCGCGTGTAGAATCACACTATTCAAAAAGAACTAGTCAAGGATTCGACATGCCTACAACAACACTCAGTGCATACATGAATGAACTTCAGAAACTATCAAGCACTACACTTGAACTAGGCGCATTAACTCAGCGATTGAAAAAAATTCATCTAGAACTCTCTCGCATAGAAAACACCGCACGAGGTTCTGCGCTCTTACAGCGTCTTGACGAGTTTATTCACACTGAATCTCAATCGCCCTCAAAAGAACAAGCAAAAAAAGATGCACCCTCTATACTGGTTGCCTCTATGATTAAAATAGAACAAGCTGAACGCATCCTCAGAAATTGCCGTAAAATAACTGAATTAGAGTTATTGAAAAACAAAATCCAAGCTAATGCTACGAATACGGATGGTGAATCGCTACCTGAATATTTTAATGAAGCGATTGCTTCAATAGAGACACTAACCGAACATTTTACACGGACTGGCGTACATCTTAATCTAGAGGCTGAGCACAACGAATATCTTTTATTACAAGCAAGCGTTAACCAAATACTTTATTTCAAACTAAGAAATCACACCGTAGCTAGCCAACTCATTTTCGCGGCGTATTTAGAATCATTAGGCCATTTAATTATAGAAAATAACGGAAGGCTAGCTAGAGAATTAGAATCGGTATCAAAAAATGGCGGCGCAGAAACGCTTACGGAAGAACAAAAAGATGACCTGACCACACAAGTCATACGCGAATTATCTTCTTACAACGCGGAAACCATCTTTGGCCTCTTCTTCAAAGCCAACCAAAAAGTTCAAAGTACCCTTACTCATAGCCGCCTTGCATCCAATCTCATTACCATCGGAGCAGTTGCAGCAGGCGTTACCACTAGCTACCTTGTAACTAAACTAGGACTGATGTGTAGCACGGTACCCTTACTACCGCGCAGCCCTGACATGGCACAAGAGCTTTTAATCACCTTATTCAATACCACTTTTGCCCTAGCTGCCGGAGCCCTCAGCGGTGTCGTGGCAACCGTAGGGACTTCTTACGCTATGCGCGACACCTTCAGCCTAGACATACTCAACACGCCTCAAGGGATAGTCGGAATCACTACCACGCTGGATCCGATCATATCGTTAGCTTACAACGATTTCCATGCTATGGATTTTAGTATTTTTGCAGGCGTAGTGGGCTTAGCCGCAGGTATTACTGTTAGCAACTGGACTAAAGAACTGGGACATTCATTGGCGAGGTATTTGAATATTGACTTACCCGCGCAGGAAATTAAAGCCATAAAAGAAGAAGCACTTCCATTGCTAACTCAAATGGAAAATGTTTTAAAACCATTGATGGAAGAATTGCATTTCTCAAAATGCAAATTGAATGAGTATAAAATACAACAATCTTATTCTCATTTGTTTTTTGGCTTGAAATGTCAGACTGCAGAGGAGAAAGAAATCGAAGTTGAGCAGAACAACTTACTCAGACGATAAGAGTAAATAGGGGCTGTTTACAATTCACATCGGCAACCTATTAATCCCCACGCCAACGCGACCATCGATAAGGCGTTCACTCTATGGTTGATGGCACTTACACGCCGCGACATTTAAAACGGCATTATTTTTCTGATGAAATGGTTGATCAGTTACACCTATCTGACCGTGTTTTTCAGCATATTTTATTGAAGCAGTTGAAACCTGTTGGGAGCCGCCAATTGCAGCGATTGCTGAGGCGGTTCGTCAGGAGAACAGAACTACATTACAAGGCAACACGATTTTGACACCCCACATCGACAATCTTGCTGCTGAGCCAGAAGTTCTGTAAGGCTGCTGTTTTTGATCGACACAAGCGCTGACAACCCCCCGGCCCACGCCCGCATCTCGCCCCAGGAAGCATCGCCAGCCGCACAAATTGCAAAATCAAAACCAAGACGAGAAAAAGGAGGATAAAAATCCCTAGTGCCCCATAGACCGGCATAATATTTATTGAATTTCAGTGAGCGGCCCTGCGGCGTGCTCTCTTGTAGTTTTTTATTCGTATTACCAATATCCTCACAAAACGCTTGCGCATAGTTTGCCGGCATAAAGCGTTGCACATAACCAAAGACTTGCTGCCACAATAGCATTGATTTTGGATTTCTATAGCCAACTTCAAAATTTTTAGCATAAGGCTTATCATATATTTCAAATGCACGTAACAGCAGATTAGGGTTGAAAAGTCGTCCTGTGGTAACAACTTCTTCAAGCGTTGCATCGAGCAACGATCTAAATCGTGCAAGAGCTATAGCGACCACCGATCCTTGTCGCACTTTTACTCTGTAGTCAGTATCACCAAACAAAGTACCACTAGAAGTAATATCACCTGCCTGGGCATATCTTATTGCTAGGGTTAATGTGTCTAGTTGAGCAAAGATCGGGGCTGATTTTTTCTCTTCTTCTTCCTGCCATCCTGTTGGAAATTGTTCGGTTAATTGGTCCACTGCTTCTTGTTCGCCTGCGACTTTAATTAACTCGGCTTTGAGCAAGGTCGCCATTTGCGTATCTTCAACGGCAAGTGCTAATCGATAGGGTGTTGCGCTGGCTTTGTGACCAGATGGTGCAGTGATAAAATCATTTTCGTTTAATTTTTCTAATAATAAAATGGGATAGGCGCTGCTCATTTGTATTGTGGTTTCAGGGTCACCTCGCAAAATGGCTTCTAGCAATAGTTTCAGCTTCTCTTGCTTAAATTGAGTATATCTATCAGACCATAAGGGCGGAAGTTGATGACCAAGGTTCCCTAATCGATGTTCCTCGGATAAAAGCTTCTCCATACATAATATTGCTAATGAATTTTTTGAAAAAAGGCTGACATTAGCCACAGAAGCATTTGAAGACTTAGCTTCTGGTGACCCAGCCGCCGAAATGTTAAATTGTATGCTTCTTTGTGTGGCCGAGCTTGCCATGATTGTTACCACTCTCGCTTGCAATATAGTTGCGCAAATATAGCACGATCTGTGCGCAAAAAGATTAAGAAATGCTTAACAGAGGCTCAACTGATTGATTATTTCCAAGATAGTAACCTAGCGTTCATTACGTCTAACGGTGACCTTGCGTAACTCACTGATTTTTCGTGCCCCTACGAATTGTAAACAGCCTCTAATAAGAAGCGCATTTATTTATTTGAGATGACTTATCAATGCTTTAATAATTTCCGCATTACCTTCTGGAAATTGACGGGTAAGCAACTCATCTTTACTTATCCAATCGATCGCTTGACCTTCCTTGCCGCTGGGTTCGTCGATGTAATCTTTTATCATCCAGGTGTCTAACAACACATGTGCGTGAGGGTATTCATGTTCTACCTTCATCCAATGGATGGCTTCGACAATACGGATTCCGACTTCTTCGAAAAATTCTCGACGCAAGGCATCGAAAGGCGCTTCGCCTTCTTCTACTTTACCGCCAGGGAATTCCCAAAAGCCAGGTTTGGCTTGATGTGCTGTGCGCTGGGAGATGAATATTTTTTTTTCGGCATTGATGATAATGCCTACTACTACGTGGATCATATGGGTTTAGCCTGAGTTGTTTTGACGTTCCCTCATCCGGCGCATTGCGCCCTTCTCCCGCAAGCGGAAGAAGGGATAAGCCGTCTCTTAGCTTAAGCTACCATGGCATTGCTTGAATTTTTTTCCTGAGCCACATGGACATATATCATTGCGACCCACTTTCTTTTCATCTCTAGTGTAAGGCGTAGCACCACGAGCTGCATCACCTGCACCTGCTTGATCTTTAGGATCCGCCAACACATTACCCGCGCTAGCGTGTGCATATTCCATTTTCATTTTGGCAGATTCGCGACGCTGCTCTTCAATCTTCGCCACATCTTCTTCCGCTTTCACTTCAAACTTACTGAGCACAGAAATCACTTCGTAATGGATGCGATTCAACATTTCCACAAACAATTCGAATGCTTCACGCTTGTATTCTTGCTTAGGATTCTTTTGAGCATAACCGCGCAAATGAATACCTTGACGCAAATAATCCATCGCTGCCAAATGTTCGCGCCAGAAATTATCTAGCGTTTGCAACATCACAGCCTTCTCAAATTGGCGCATCACATCCGCGCCTGCATGAGCTTCTTTATCGTCGTAAATTTTCTTTAATTCAGCATGGATACGCTGACGTAAATTTTCTTCGTGCAGATTTTCTTCTTCGTCCAACCATTTTCTGATTGGCAAACGCAGATTAAAGTCTTTTTCTAACTGCAACTCTAACTCAGGCACATTCCACTGCTCTTCCAAACTTTGCGGCGGAATAAAGTTACTAATCTGCTCATCCACTACGCTGTGGCGTATGGATGCAATAGTTTCAGATATATCTTTAGAAGCCAGCAAATCATCGCGCTGACTGTAAATCACTTTACGTTGTTCATTCGCAACGTCATCGTATTCTAATAATTGTTTACGGATATCAAAGTTATGCGCCTCTACTTTACGTTGCGCGCCTTCAATATTACGTGTTAACAATTTCGACTCTAATGCCGCGCCTTTTTCCATACCCAAACGCTTCATGATGGAAATCAATCGTTCACCACCAAAAATACGTAACAAGTTGTCTTCCAAAGAAAGATAAAAACGTGATTTACCTGGATCACCTTGACGACCAGAACGACCGCGTAACTGGTTATCGATACGACGTGATTCATGACGTTCCGTACCTAATACGTATAAACCACCGGATTTAATTACTTGGTCATGGCGTTCTTGCCATTCCGCTTTGCGTTTTTCGATTTCTTCTGGCGTAGCATCTGTCAATTGAGCAAGCTCAGAATTCAAATTACCGCCTAATACGATATCGGTACCGCGACCTGCCATGTTCGTCGCAATCGTCACAGCGCCGGGTCTGCCCGCTTCTGCAATGATCTGCGCTTCTTGTTCATGGAATTTCGCGTTCAATACTTGATGCGGTATATTTTCTTTCTTTAGTAATTTCGATAAATATTCGGAGGTTTCAATCGAAGCAGTACCGACGAGTACAGGCTGCCCCAATTCACGACCTGCTTTGATATCTTCGATAATCGCCGCAAATTTTTCGTCTGTAGACATGTAAACAAAATCAGGATGATCTGCGCGCACCATTTCTTTATTGGTTGGTAGTACGATAACTTCCAATCCATAAATTTGTTGGAATTCGTAAGCTTCGGTGTCTGCTGTTCCGGTCATGCCCGCCAACTTGTTATAGAGACGGAAATAATTTTGGAACGTAATCGATGCGAGTGTTTGGTTTTCTTGACGGATTTGGACTTTTTCTTTGGCTTCTACTGCTTGATGCAAGCCATCAGACCAACGACGTCCTGGCATAGTACGGCCCGTGTGTTCATCGACAATGACGACTTCGCCATTTTGAATAATGTAATCTACGTCACGATGATATAAAGCGTGTGCGCGTAAAGAAGCATTTAAGTGATGCATCAACATAATGTTGTTTGCATCGTAAAGGCTTTCATTTTCTTTTAGCAATCCTGCTTTGTTGAGGATTTCTTCTATGTGTTGATGGCCTTCTTCAGACAAATACACTTGCTTGGATTTTTCATCTACAGAGAAATCACCAGGCGCTTCTTTATTTTCTTGTTTAATTAACTGCGGTACTAATGCGTTGATAGCAATGTACATGTCCGTGCTATCTTCCGCGGTGCCCGAAATAATCAGTGGCGTACGCGCTTCATCGATCAAGATAGAATCCACTTCATCCACAATCGCATAGTTTAATGGTCGCTGTACTTTGTCTACAAAACTAAACGCCATATTGTCGCGTAGATAATCGAAACCAAATTCGTTATTTGTTCCGTGGGTAATGTCAGCAGCGTAAGCTTCTTGTTTTATCTGTGGAGGCGTATTCGGTGAAATCACACCGACGGATAAACCAAGGAAATTATAAAGCGGCTTCATCCATTCTGCGTCACGTTTTGCTAAGTAATCATTTACTGTGACGAGATGCACACCCTTGCCTTCTAACGCGTTTAAATATGCAGGTAGTGTCGCTACTAATGTTTTCCCTTCCCCGGTGCGCTGCTCGGCGATACATCCGCCATGCAACACCATGCCACCCAACAACTGCACGTCGAAATGGCGCATGCCTAACACGCGTCTGCCGGCTTCTCTTACTACGGCAAATGCTTCAGGCAATAGCTTATCGAGACTTTCCCCGTTTTTTATCCGCTCGCGGAATTCGGGAGTCTTGGCTTGCAGTTCAGAATCGGAAAGGGCTATCATGCTCGGTTCTAGAGCATTAATTTTTTCAACGGTTTTCCACATGATACGGAGTACACGTTGATTACGACTGCCAAAGATACGGGTAAAAAGAGCTGTAAACATAGCGTTTTCTGTCTTCTAATAATAAAAATTATTGAAAGGATCCCTTACTCTGCTCAAAAAGTCAAACAATGCTGCTGTCCAAGATTGATTTGTCTCAGGCAAATTCTTAGGTACACTATCAGGTTAATAATCAGATAGTTAAAGTTAAGGCAAGATACCATGAGCGAAGATACACAACAAGGGCTAACTCGCGTTTTAGAACAGGACGGAAAACTGCTAGAAAACCTGTTAAAAAAGATAAAAGAGTTTAAAGCGCTTAAGGTAATTATCGACGCTTATCTCGAACCTAAACTGGCTTCGAAATGCAGTTTGGCAAGTTTTGATGATGGACATTTAGCTATCACAACAGAGAGCGCAATTTGGGCTACTCAGTTTCGATTTCAGATTCCTATTTTGCAAGCTAAGTTGGTTGCTAGACCAGAGTTCAAATCCTTACGCCAAATAAGCTGCAAAGTCCGACCACCCGTGTCTAAGCCACACATCATCCTAGAAGCCTCTCCTGCCCCGCTGCTTACGCCTGAAACGGCTAGGATTATTGAGGATGCGGCGAAAAGTATTTCTTATGACAAGCTTAGGGAAGTGATGGAGAAAATTGCGACGCATATTGAGAAAGACTGATTTACCATTGTCATTCCCGCCTTCGCGGGGATGACAAATACTATGAGATAACAAATAGGAGGTAAAGACTAAAAACTAATATTAAAATTCAGTAACAAGAACCGGACGGCCGTAGGAAATAGGCGCGGTTTTAGGATCTTCGAATGTGACATATTCCCAAGCTTCTTTTTGTTGCAGAAGTTGGTGTAGCAATTTGTTGTTTAAAGCATGGCCGGATTTGAATCCGCTGAAAGCACCGATTAAGCTGGAACCTAGCAAGTACAAATCACCAATCGCATCCAAGATCTTATGCTTCACGAATTCATCTTCGTAACGCAAACCATCTTCGTTCAAAATACGATATTCATCGATAGCAATCGCATTATCCAAACTAGCACCTAAAGCCAAATTCAATGAACGTAAGTATTCGAATTCAGACATGAATCCAAACGTACGTGCGCGGCTGACTTCTTTCACATAAGAAGTACTAGAAAAATCTAAGGTGGCTGTTTTGCTATGAAGTTTAAATACAGGATGATCAAACTCAATTGTGAATGTGACTTTGAAACCTTCGAAGGGTTCGAAGCAAGCCCATTTGTCGCCGTCTTTCACTTTGACTTTGCGTTTGATACGGATAAATCGTTTAGGAACGTTTTGTTCTTTAATACCAGCAGACTGAACTAAGAATACAAACGGAGCCGCACTGCCATCCATAATTGGAATTTCTGGCGCGCTTACATCAACGTATGCATTATCAATTCCTAAGCCAGCAAATGCAGATAACAAATGTTCTACTGTAGAAACACGTACACCGTCTTTAATCAGACAAGTAGACAATGTTGTATCACCAACATTTTCTGCACAGCCGAGTATCTCAACTACAGGCTCTAGGTCTATACGCTGAAAAATAATACCGGTATTGGGTGGCGCTGGTCTGAGTATTAATTCAGCTCGTTCGCCCCCATGGAGAGTAATCCCCGTAGCCTTAATAACGTTCTTTAAGGTTCTTTGTCTAATCATTCAAGTAGTTCACTTTTTTTACAGACTTGGATTTCATAGTAGCACAAAAATATTGTATTTGAAATTAATACTTTACCCAAGGCAAGCCAAGGATTAAGCAGGAATTCCCTATATTTTTCATGAAAACCCTAAGTTTCCGCTTCTTCTTTGCGGCGTAAAAAAGCCGGAATATCTAAATAGTCCATATCAGAAGCAGGTTCCAAAGCGGCAGTTTTTTGTACTGGCTGAGTCACACTACTAATGGGTGTCGAGGAGTGCCGACGCATTACTGTGGGCTTTTCCAATTGTTGATAATCTATTGATCCATCGGCCCGAGTCGACTCTGCCACCTTGTTTGGGGTAGTGATGGTATTGGTCGCTATTTGCTTTCTGCCTAGACCGGTCACAATCACTGTTACGCGTACTTCATCCCTCAGTTCAGGGTCAATAACCGTACCAACAACCACGGTTGCATTCTCAGAAGTGATATTTTTGATCGCATCGCCTACTTCTTCAAATTCACCTATCGACATGTCCAGACCCGCGGTGATATTCACTAAAATACCCTTGGCGCCTGACATATCCACGTCTTCTAGCAATGGGCTGGATATAGCCGCTTCAGCCGCCACACGGGCACGATTTTCGCCTGTAGCCACGCCGGTACCCATCATCGCCATGCCCATTTCGGACATCACTGTTCTCACGTCAGCAAAATCGACGTTGATTAAGCCCGGACGAGTAATCAATTCTGCTATACCCTGCACCGCGCCACGCAATACGTCATTGGCTGCTTTGAACGCATTCACGAGTGTGACATTTTTGCCCAAGACGGTCAGTAATTTGTTATTTGGAATGGTAATCAAGGAATCCACGTATTGGCTTAAGCTCGCAAGCCCTGCTTCAGCCGCTTGCATACGCACACGACCTTCAAAGGAAAAAGGCTTGGTCGTCACTGCAACCGTTAAAATCCCCAATTCTTTCGCAACCTGAGCAAATACAGGAGCCGCACCGGTACCGGTACCGCCACCCATGCCGCAGGTGATGAAAACCATATCCGCGCCCATTAAGGCATCTCGGATACGCTCTCTGTCTTCTTCTGCCGACTTACGCCCTATTTCAGGGTTAGCACCCGCTCCCAAGCCACGCGTAATCGACTCGCCTAGCTGGATAGTTGTATGAGCGGAAGAATTTTTGAGGGCTTGAGCATCTGTATTTGCACAGATAAACTCCACGCCTTCAATCGAAGCGATCATCATATGTTCGACAGCATTACCACCGCCGCCACCAATACCGACTACTTTAATTACTGCATTTTGAGGATTTGTATCTACAAGCTCAAACATGGATGACTCCTTTATCGATGATGACCGATACTAAAAATTTCCTTGAAACCAACCGCGCATTTTGCCCCACAAGCCTTTAAAACTAGGCTGGGTCAATGTTTCGCGTTGCGTTTCGCGCTGCTGCATACCATAAATCAACAAGCCCACGCCTGTGGCGTAAACTGGATTATTAATTACATCAGACATACCTGTTACAAATTGCGGCGTGCCTAATCGAACTGGCATCTTGAATACACGTTCCGCTAAATCCACTGCACCTTCCACTTTGGAAGCGCCACCGGTTAATACGATGCCTGCTGCAATAATATCTTCTAAGCCGCTGCGGCGTATTTCAGCTGCAACCAGTGTAAATAATTCTTCGTAACGCGCTTCGACTACTTCGGCTAATGCGCGTCGTGATAAATGTCTGCCCGGTTTATCACCTACTACCGTTGGGATATCGATCATGTGGCTAGGATCAGCTAATTCTTGTAGTGAGCACGCATATTTCAATTTGATTTCTTCTGCATTACGCGTTGGCGTGCGCAAAGCAATTGCGATGTCATTTGTTACTTGATCGCCTGCAATCGGAATCACTGCAGTATGACGAATCGCACCATCAGTGAAGATAGCAATATCAGTCGTACCACCACCGATATCGATCATGCATACGCCTAATTCTTTTTCATCGTCTGCTAAGACGGAATGACTGGAGGCAACTTGCTCTAATACAATGTCGCTAGCCATCAAGCCACAGCGTTTCAAACACTTCACGATATTTTGTGCGGCGCTTACTGCACCGGTAACAATATGTACTTTTGCTTCTAAACGTACGCCAGACATGCCGATAGGCTCGCGTATGGAAGCTTGATTATCAATAATAAATTCTTGAGGAAGGATATGTAATATGCGCTGATCTGCAGGAATAGCTACTGCTTTAGCGGCATCGATCACTCTGTCTACGTCTACTTGGGTTACTTCACGATCACGAATGGCAACAATACCATGTGAATTGATACTTCTAATATGACTACCTGCAATGCCGGTGTAAGCAGAATAAATTTGGCATCCGGCCATTAGTTCTGCTTCTTCCACTGCGCGTTGTATGGAAGTGACAGCTGATTCTATATTAACAACCACACCACGCTTCAAACCTTGCGATGGATGTGATCCTAAACCGACGATATTGATTTTACCTTCGCCCACAACCTCGCCAACAATGGCAACAATCTTGGAAGTTCCTATGTCGATCCCGACAATTAAATCTTTATTTGGCTTCTTTGCCATAATTATAGTTCCACAGTAAAGTTAAGTGACAGTCTTCCAACGTACCGCCATTCCATTTTGATAGCGCAAATCAATGTATTCTACTTCCGCTACTCTATCACCTACAATTTTTGGATACACTTTCACAAAATGATTGAGTCGAGTCAAGACATCTTTGTGTCCTATGCTCAATTTCATCCCATTTTCTAAGGTGATACTCCACGCCATCGATGGTGTTAATTCTAGACGTGCAATTTTAAAATGCAATGGCAATAATACACTATTCATCTTGGAATAATATTGCGCCATTAAAATTTGTTCGCCCGGTGGTCCCGCTAGTTGCGGCAACGTAGCTGGATAACTTTTTATTTCAGGAGAAAACAGTTCACCTGCAGAACTTAACAAGCTTGTATCATTCCACAATGCAACAGGTTGTTTTTCATCTATCGCAATTGCCACTTGATCAGGCCAAATCCGACTCACAGTCACCTGGGCCACCCAAGGTAACTGCGTAATCTGTTCTTTTATTCTATCCACATCCACTGCGAAGAAACCTTTATCAACAAAAGGTGTGACGAGCGTTTGTATATCTTGATGACTTAAATGTTGTACGCCAAAGATTTTGACTTGCTTGATAGGAAAATATTCGATATGACGAAATTCGATATAACTTAGCACTAACAAAATAAACAGGAAAAAATATCCCACGATTTTGGATGCATAGATCCAAGAGGGTTTCGCGTTATGTTGCTTCCGTGCTCTACTCACTGACATCCTTAATCTTCCTGTACGGGAGCATCACCTATAATAATTACTTCAGGGTTTAAACGTATCCCTTCCAACTCTTCCACTTTTTTTGCTATATGCCAAATTAACGATTCGATATCTGAAGCGGTGGCATTGCCTTCGTTAACGATGAAGTTAGCATGTTTTTCGGAAACTTTCGCATTTCCTATGCTTAATCCTTTTAAGCCTGACTTTTCAATCAAGCGCGCGGCATAATCACCGGGAGGATTACGGAAGACGGATCCACCGTTAGGCCAGCTGGTGGGTTGCGCCATATTACGTTTTTCTAGGAGCACACGTATGCTTTCCAGAGATTGCGCTTTTTCACCCGACTCCAGTTCGAAATGTCCGGCTACAAACCATTCATTCGGTGGTCTTTCCACATGTCGGTATGCCACTTGGAAATCGGATGCGGGTCGCAATAATTTTTGACCTGAGCGGTTAACGGTTTCGACTTTACAAACTTTTTGCCAAGTTTCTCCGCCGTAGCAGCCTGCGTTCATCGCCAAAGCACCACCGACCGTACCCGGAATACCGGCCATAAATTCTAAGCCTTTCAATCCTAATCGCGCCGTATGTCTCGCAATTTGCGCGCAAGATACACCGGCTTCCGCTCTAATGACAAACGATTCTTTCTGTTCAATAACGGATAACGCGCCTTGCGTAATAATGGCCGCGCCTTTAATTCCACCGTCACGAATTAAGGTGTTACTGCCTAAACCTAACCACAACACCGGCACATCTAAAGGCAATCTACGTAAAAATTCACAGACATCATCAATGCCCGCAGGCACATACACAAAATCAGCTGCACCACCTACACGCCACGACGTATAAGACGCAAGGGATTGCTTAGGTAATACCTTACCGGACAAGTCATCAAATATTTTTAACGAAATATCCTGTTCAGTCATTAACTCACTCCTGCCGTAACGGAAGCATGTTGTAATATTTCTTTCAATTCAGTCGCTGCAAACTGTGATGCGATTACGCCGATATTTCCAGCGCCTTGCATCAACAAAATATCGCCGGGGCGTAATACTTTTGCTAACGCACTGGGTAACGCATCATGTTTTTCTACAAAATGCGGGGTGATTTTTCCGACTTGCGTGATTAAATTCGCCAATGTTTTACCGTCAGCGCCTTCGATGAAATCTTCACCGGCAGCATAGACATCTAACAACACTAGCTCGTCAGTTTCAGACAAAATTTCAGTGAATTCTTTTAACAAATCACGGGTACGTGTGTAACGATGCGGTTGATAGACCATTACTAAACGACGTGTAGGCCAACCTTGACGTACTGCTTGTAAGGTCGCGGCAATTTCACGTGGATGATGACCGTAATCGTCAACTAAGGTAATCGTGCCATTCTGAATGTTGAAATCGCCAAACATTTGGAAACGTCTGCCTATGCCTTCGAAATTTTCTAAGGCACCGGTGATCGCTTCATCCGATACTTTTAATTCGCTAGCTACAGCAATCGCAGCTAATGCATTTAATACATTGTGATTACCAGGAAGATTTAATTTTACGGTTAAAGGTCTTAATCCATCTGGGCGCTCTACTACAAACTTAGTTAGCACGCCTTCTTGTGTAATCGCTTTCGCGCGATAATCAGCATCATCATCAAATCCGTAGGTAATTAACGGACGTTGCACTTTATCTAAAATTTCTCGCACCACAGGATCATCTACACACAGCACTGCCAATCCGTAAAATGGCAAGCCATGTAAAAATTCAATAAATGCGCCTTTCAATTCTTCGAAGTCATTGTGGTATGTCGCCATATGATCGGCGTCAATGTTGGTCACTACAGAAATCATCGGCTTTAAATATAAGAAAGAAGCATCGCTTTCATCTGCTTCTGCAATCAGATATCTGCCCTGGCCTAAACGCGCGTTTGTGCCTACGCTATTTAATTTACCGCCGATCACGAACGTCGGATCTAAGCCTTCTTCCGCAAAAATACTGGTAACTAAGCTGGTCGTGGTTGTTTTACCGTGCGCACCCGAAATAGCGATACCATAGCGAAATCGCATTAACTCGCCTAACATTTCTGCGCGCGCTACAACGGGAATATGGTTCTTATGTGCGGCAACTAATTCAGGATTATCCGCTAACACCGCTGATGATCTCACGAGTACATCGGCATCTTTCACGTTTTCAGCATCATGGCCTAAGAAAATTTCAGCGCCTAATGAACGCAAACGTTTTGTTAATGCATTATCAGCAAGATCCGAGCCTGAGACTTTATAGCCTTCACGCAACAATACTTCCGCGATCCCGCCCATTCCTACACCGCCCACGCCAACAAAATGCACGTGTTTAATGCGACCCATTTGGTACGTCCAGTTCATGCGCAAACCTCCCCACAAATTTCTAGCACTCTATTCGTTGCATCCACTTTTCGCAGTTGATACGCCGCTGTCGCCATGGCGATACGTTTTTGAGGCGAGGCAGTGAAGTCTCTTAAAATCGCTGCCAACCCTTCTGCGGTTAATGCGGATTGCTGTACTAACAAAGCTGCATTGTTCTTTACTAAATAATTCGCATTCGCCGTTTGATGATCGTCAACGGCGTATGGATATGGAATCAAAATCGCGCCCACGCCTGCCGCACATAACTCAGCAACCGTTAATGCGCCTGCTCTACATAACACGATATCGGCCCATTGATATGCGAGTTCCATATCAGCAATAAAAGGCGTGATTTCAGCTGTTACTTGCGCTGCTTGATAATTTTTTACTGTTATATCGAAATTCTTTTCGCCTGTTTGATGACGCACTACAGGACGTTCATTTTCATTTAACAAGTGTAATGCTTGTGGAACTAATTCATTGATCGCTACCGCACCTAAACTGCCGCCGACGACTAATAATCGCAATGGTTTTTCTCTGCCATCGAAACGATTGTTCGGCGGTAAGATATTTGCAATCGCATCGCGCACAGGATTTCCTGTCGTGATGATTTTATTGGTGGGACTAAACGTACCCGGAAAACCTTCTAATACTTTCTTAGCAATCTTCGCTAACCATTTGTTAGTTAAGCCTACTTTTGCATTCTGTTCATGTACTACGAGAGGTCGGCCTAATAGCCAGCTGGAGATACCGCCAGGTCCGCTCACGAAACCACCCATGCCTAAGACCACATCGGGTTTCAATTGATGAATAATTTTTAGGGATTGGAAAATAGCTTGGGTCAAACGAAAAGGCGCCAATACGACATCCTTTATACCCTTGCCACGCAATCCATGTATGCTAATAAAATGCAGCGGAATACCGGCTTCTGGAACGAGACGTGATTCTAAGCCCTTCTGGGTACCTAGCCAATGCACTTCGACGCCGTCTTCCTGTAGCATTTTTGCCACAGCTAAACCTGGAAATACGTGTCCACCGGTGCCTCCGGCCATAATCAGGACTTTTTTTAGTTTTCCCATCAACGTAATCCTAAAGCTTGCATGCGATTTTCATAATCAATCCGAAACAACACCGCGATTGTAATACAATTGACCAGCAAACTGCTACCTCCATAACTCATTAGAGGCAAAGTTAATCCTTTGGTTGGTAATAGACCACAATTGACCCCCATACTAACGGTAAATTGGATCGCAATCCACAGGCCAAAGCCATAGGCCAAGTATCCTGCGAAATGCTGGCCTAATTTTTGCGCTTTTCGGCCAATTAGGAACACTCTGATCACGAGAAAGGTGAAGAGGAAAACAACTAATAACATGCCCACCAAACCGAATTCTTCCGCGATCACGGCGAAGAGAAAGTCGGTATGGGCTTCCGGTAGATAGAATAGCTTCTGGATACTGTTACCTAGACCCACTCCAAACCACCCGCCCCGTCCGAATGCGATGAGTGATTGGGTTAATTGATATCCGCTATTAAACGGGTTAGCCCAAGGATTCATGAATGAGGTTAGACGCAGTAAACGATAAGGCGCTGAGATCGCGATAAAAGACAATCCCACTAAACAAATTATCATAATCAGCGAGAAATTTCGTAAACGCATACCAGCCATAAACATCATGCCTAAAGCGGTAGCCATAATCACAACCGCGGCGCCAAAATCCGGTTCTTTCAATAACAAAATTAATATTACACCCAGCAATGCCATCGGTTTTAAAAAGCCGGTGATGTTTTCTTGGATTTCAGCATTGCAACGGATTAAGTAGCCTGCCATGTATATGACGACGGCAAATTTCGCCAACTCAGAAACTTGCATGCCTATCGGACCTAAGCCGATCCAGCGCACACTGCCATTTACAGAGTGACCTATGCCAGGCAATAACACGATAGCTAATAAGAACATGATTCCAAGGAGTAGTAAGCCACCGATTTTTTCCCAGAAGGCAATGTCGAATTGCACGACGACTGTGCCCAATACGACACCCATCGTCAGATAAATAAGCTGCTTATAGAAATAATAAAATGGCTGATGCAGTTGCTGATCGGAGACCACTATGGATGCGGAAGCCACCATCAACAAGCCTAAACTCACAATACTTAAAAGGGTCAATATAAGCCATTTATCGTAAGGTGGCGGAGGCACCATGGCACGACGGGGAGCGGATCGATTTAATGCTACAGTAGAAAGTTTCATTTCAATCCTTGAACGATAGATACAAAAACCTCACCCCTGTGCTCGAAATTTTTAAACATATCAAGACTCGCACATGCAGGTGACAGCAAGACGCAATCTTTAGCTTCAGCCGCTTTTGCGGCCTGCTCTACGGCTTCTTGCATATCCTTGGCAAAGCTTATGTTAACACAGTTACTAAACGTCTCTGCAAGCACAGGCGCCGCCTCGCCAATTAACACGACATGACGAACGTACTTAGAAATAGGCGGAATTAATGCAGTGAAATCGGCGTTCTTACCTACCCCGCCCGCGATTAAAACTATCTTGCCGGAAATTTCAGGCCCTAAGCCATCAATAGCCGCTAAGGTTGCACCTACATTGGTGCCTTTGGAATCGTTATACCAGCGTACATCTCTTAGTTCGCGCACTAATTCACAGCGGTGTTTCAATCCATTAAATTCACGTAAAGCTTGTATCATCGGTTCAAACTGGAGACCGAATGCATGACCTAATGCAAGCGAGGCTAATGCATTTGCTTGATAATGTTTTCCTAAAATGGGTAGCTCACGTGTGGGTAGTAACGCTTTATCTTCGTAGGCTAGGTAAATTTCTTTATTGATTTCTAGTAAGCCAAATTCGTTTTCTTGCGGCGTTAGCAACGTGAATCGTATGCTGGCTTGAGAAAACTGTTGCTGAGGATCGGTGGCTTGATCATCCCGATTCGACACGGCAATATGGCAATTGGTATAGACACGGTGTTTGGCTCTAGCGTAATCATCTAGGGTGCCGTACCTGTCCATATGATCTGGTGTAATATTTAAAATAGTCGCTACACGGGGCGCTAAAGAATGGGTTGTTTCCAATTGGAAACTTGATAATTCCAATACATATAAATCTGTGTCGTCAGAAATTAAATCCAGTGCAGGAATACCTAAATTTCCGCCCGCTTTTGCTTTTACAGAGGCTGAATGCGCCATCTTCGCAACTAAGGTCGTCACCGTACTCTTGGCATTGGTACCTGTAATGGCAATAACAGGTTTTGTCGTTTCTGCAGCAAATAACTCTACATCACCTAGTACCGGCGTGCCTCTCACGATTTGGCGAGCGATAGCAGGTTCTTTAATCGAGATACCAGGACTCACAATTAGCTTTGCTGCCCTATTTAAAACAGCATCATCTAGTGCGCCTAGGGTGATCTCCACATCCGGATATAACGCTAAAAATTTTTCTAGCTGAGGCGGCGCTTTACGCGTGTCCACCAATGCAAACGGAATATTCTGTTCTGATAAATAACGCGCGGCCGACAGCGAAGATAAACCTAAGCCTACTAATAAATGTAAATTATCAGACATAAAAATCCTCTAACGCAATTTTAACGTAGCCAATCCGCATAACACTAAAACAAAGGTAATAATCCAGAACCTTACGATCACACGTGGCTCTGGCCAGCCTTTTAATTCAAAATGATGGTGTATCGGTGCCATTTTGAAAATGCGCTTACCTGTTAGCTTGAATGATGCCACTTGCAAAATCACGGATACGGTTTCAAGTACAAACACGCCACCCATTACTAATAACACGATTTCTTGGCGAACAATAACGGCTATGGTGCCCAGCGCAGCGCCTAATGCTAACGCGCCTATGTCGCCTAAAAAGACTTGCGCAGGATACGTGTTAAACCATAAAAATCCTAGCCCTGCCCCCACTATACTGCCACAAAATACGGTGATTTCTCCCGCACCAGCGACATAAGGAATAGCCAAATACGTGGAGAAATTCAGGTTACCCGTTGCATAAGCAAAAATACCTAATGCTCCTGCCACCATGACCGCAGGAAGAATGGCTAGACCATCTAAACCGTCGGTCAAGTTAACGGCATTACTAGAACCCACAATAACAAAATAAACGAACACAATGAAAAATGGTCCAAGTGGAATTAAAATATTTTTGAAAAATGGAATCAGTAATTGTGTTTCAGGCGGTGTATGCGCGGTCAGATACAAATACAATCCCGCATCCAGAGCTAAGAGCGATTGGAAAAACAGTTTTCGGCGCGCAGATAAACCTTTGCTGTTTTTTAAAAACAGTTTTAAATAATCATCCCACCAGCCAATTGCACCGAAGCCTAGCGTCACTGCTAATACCAGCCAGATATAGCGATTATCTAAATCGGCCCACAATAAGGTACTCAGGGTAATGGCAATTAATACTAACGCGCCACCCATCGTCGGTGTACCCGCTTTGGATAAATGACTTTTAGGGCCATCATCTCGCACCACTTGCCCTACGCGCTTTAACGTCAAGCTACGTATCATCGTGGGACCTAAAATCAAGGAAAGCACCAGTGCCGTCAGCGTACCCATAATGGCGCGCAAAGTGAGATATTGAAATACGTGAAAAAAGTGAAAATAATTCGCTAAATATTCAGTTAACCATAATAACATTACAACATCTCCTTAACTTTTTCATCGTCACAAAAGGGAATTTTGTCATCACCTACTTGTTGGTAAATTTCTCCACCACGACCGGCGATGAGTACGCAATCACCTGGCTGTGCGGCGCGTATAATTTCTTTGATAGCCATCGCGCGGTCGGCTAGCACGTTTACTTTTTCTTGTGTGTTAAATCCTTTTAAAATATCCGCGATGATATCTGCAGATTTTTCATGCCGGGGATTGTCATCTGTCACGTAGATTATGTCTGCATTTTTCTCGGCAATCTGCGCCATGATGGGACGCTTACCTTTGTCTCTGTCACCCCCGCAGCCAAATAAACACAGCAGTTTTTTATGACTGTGTTTGCGCAGGGTCATTAAGACTTTTTCTAAGGCATCCGGTGTGTGAGCGTAATCTACAACGATTAATACCCCCTCTGCCGTCGTGAAGCTTTGCATACGACCCGGAACGGAGTTGAGCTTTGATAATGCTCGTAGCACATCTTGTAATGGATATCCCATTACACATAAGGCCGCCAGCACGCCTAACACATTACTGAGATTAAACTCGCCTACTAGCTTGGTTTGTAACTCTCCCGCTCCCCAAGGCGTAGTGATCATCGCCTTTATACCATTGGCATTTGAAACGATATGCTCTGCCACGATGGCATTCGGTAAATTTTTGTTAGTGCTATTTAGACTGCAAGGATAGGAATTTTTTGTAGTATGTAATTCTCGGTAAATTTCATTACCAAATTGATCGTCTACGTTAATCACTGCGTTTTTAGTCGCATTGCTTTCAAATAAGCGCTTCTTGACTGCCCCATAGGTTTGCATATCACCATGGTAATCGAGATGATCTTGGGTCAAATTTGTAAAGATGCTTACTTCGAATGGAACACCGCTTATTCTTTGTTGTTCTATGCTATGTGAGGAAACCTCCATCGCAACGACCTTGGCATGCTCATGCACGAATTCAGCAAAGGTTTGTTGTAGGGTGATGGCATCTGGGGTGGTAAGAGAACCGAACTTTACATTTCCATAGATGCCTTTACCCAGTGTTCCTATTACGCCACATTTGACCCCTAATTCTTGCAAGGCTTGGGCTGTGAAATAAGCACTCGAGGTTTTGCCGTTTGTACCCGTAATCCCAACTACACTGAGTTTATCAGCCGGATGATCATAAAACTCAGCTGCGATAGTCCCTATATACTTATGTAATGCTGGAATTAAGATTACGGGGATAGTATTGCGTAGGTGATAAGGATGCGTGTCGCTATGGGCTTCTGCCACTATAGCGGCTGCCCCATTCCCAACGGCATCATCAATAAACTGACGCCCGTCTAAATGCGACCCTTTATGCGCAATGAACAAATCATTTTTCTTCACTAATCGGCTATCTAAGGCTAAGCCATTAATAGGCACGTCCAGGTCTGCTGTAACCGTGGTTAAAGACTTTAGTAATTGGGACAGTTTTTTCATAGCAAACCTCACTTAGCCCTTAGCTTTATTCGCGAAGTCAGTATCATCTGGAGGCACATCATATACACGCAAGGCCCCTTCCATTATCGTTTTAAAGATAGGCGCTGCCACCATACTGGCATAGTAATGCTTACCCTGTGGATCATGGATCACTACTGCCACCACAAAGCGTGGATTGCTAGCCGGCGCTATACCGATAAACGTCGATGTGAAATGATGCTTACGATAGCCGCCATTACCTGCCATCACTGCCGTACCTGTCTTACCTGCCACTCTATAACCCGGTACTTTAGCTAATTCACCGGTAGCCCGTTTAGCGGTAACTACTGTTTCCAACAATGCCATCATTTGTTTAGCGATGGCTTTATCCATCACCCGCTCACCTTTGGGTGGCGTCTCTAGCTTCAATAATGAAACCGGAATCTTTATGCCATCATTTGCAAAGATCATATAAGCCTGAGCTAACTGCAATGGCGTCACGGAAATCCCGTAGCCAAATGAAAGCGTCGCTAAGGTAAAATCACTCCATCTAGGCGGATTCACAATAGATCCTGACTGCTCCCCTGGGAAATCAATACCTGTCGGTTCACTAAACCCTACTTTATGTAAAAACTCTCTCAGCTGATTCGGCGGTATAGACAAGATCATTTTCGTCGTGCCTACGTTACTCGAGAACTGCAACACTTGCGCGAGGTTAATTACCCCCTCGTTATTCTCATCCCTTACTACGTGATGATCTACCCGCATCCAGCCTGGTGTCGTATCAATCGTACTATTCGGCGTAAATTTCCCGCTAGCTAATATACTGGCTATGCTAAACGCCTTAATCGTTGAACCTGGCTCAAAGCTATCGGTAACCGCTCTATTACGAAATACCGACTTATCATGTACCGCACGGTTATTGGGATTGAAAGAAGGCAGGTTCACCATCGCCAAAATTTCGCCCGTCTTAGCATCCAGGACTATCGCCGTACCAGATTCCGCTACGTTCTTCTGAATACCGTTCATGAGTTCACGATAAGCCAGATATTGCAGACGCTTATCGACACTCAATACTAAATCATTACCTGGCTTTTCGGACTGCATGTTCTGTACGTCTGCGACCGACCTACCGAGCCTATCTTTAATGACGACTTTCTTACCTGCTATACCCGTCAACCAATCGTTATAGACTAACTCTATGCCTTCCTGGCCTTTATCATCGACATTGGTGAATCCGACTAGATGAGACGTAATCTCACCCTCTGGGTAATACCGCTTATATTCCTCTTGGGTATACACACTCGGTATATCGAGTTGTTTAACCTTATTGGCAATACTAGGCGACACACCCCGTCTGATGTACAGAAAACCTTTATGTTTTGCTTTAGCTTGCAGTAATAACTTATTGATAAATTGCGGCTGTAACTTAACGACCTGACTTAATGCCGTCACTGTTTGTTTCGTTGCAGAAAATTCTTTGGGATTGATCCAGACGGAATACACATTTGTGCTGACTGCGAGCGGATTACCATTTCTGTCAGTGATAATACCTCTGAAACCCGGCGTGCTTACTGTACGCAGTACACGTACATTTCCTTGGCGCTGCAAAAAGCCACGATTAATGACGGTCAAATCGACCATACGAATGATGAGTCCGCTAACAATGAGTAATACGAGAGTAATGAGGAGGTAAAAACGCCAGGAAATGAAAGATGCTTGGTATTTCACTAGTAATCCTAAACATTTCCTGTTGGCATTATTTATTAATTATAACAGTGGCTTTTTCGCTAGGAAATTCCATGTTTAATTTTTCTTGCGCCACTTGTTGCACGCGCGCTTGCATCATCCATGTGCTGCGCTCTAGTAATAGCTGACTCCATTGCAAATGCAAATGGTCGCGTTCAACTAGGGTTTGCTGTATAGACGTATTGTAACTACGCGCTAGATTCGTGGTGTAGACCACGCTCAAGGCGGTAGTCAAGAAAGTAAGAGCCAGTATTATCACTGAAACCTGAGCTCGGGCTAGATAGATCGAGACCGCCCAACCCCGCGATAACACGCCATTATTGAATACTCTAGCTGCTGCGTTCATAGGAGTTTCTCCGCAATTCGTAATACCGCACTACGAGCACGCGCATTAACAGCTACTTCCTGCGAACTTGGCTTAACAGCCTTGCCTATTCGCTTCAGCCTAGGGTGCCACATATCATGCGTTACTGGCAAGCCCGGCGGGAAGTCGCCCCCCTTTTCATGAGTTTGAATAAAACGCTTCACTATTCTGTCTTCTAACGAATGAAAGCTAATTACTAATAAACGTCCCTTCACAGACAATCCTTCTAAACATTGGTCCAATACTTGTTTCAGCTCATCTAGCTCGTGATTTATTTCAATTCGTATCGCTTGGAAACTACGGGTAGCCGGGTTTTTACCCTTCTCCCACCGTGGAATCGCAGCAGCAACAATTTCAGCTAGTTCTTTTGTTGTGGTAATCGGGTTTTCTAAACGGTGCTTCACTATCGAACGAGCAATACGTCTAGAAAAACGTTCTTCACCATAAGCCCACAAGGTATTGGCTAAGTCTTCTTCTTTTACTGTAGCAATCCATTGCGCGGCACTTTGACCTTCCGTGGTATTCATGCGCATATCTAACTTACCTTCACGTTGAAAACTAAAACCTCTATCAGCATCGTCTAATTGTGGAGAAGACATGCCTAAATCTAATAAGATGCCATCGACTTTACCCACTAGCCCCAAGTCTTCTAAAATCATACTGAGCTTAGCAAAAGAACCGTGCTTAATAACGCAACGAGGATCTTTACCAAATGTTTGTTTTGCGTGGGCAATTGCCAGGGGGTCTTTATCGATCAGAATGAGCTTACCGTTCTCGCCCAATCTTTTTAAAATTTCTTGCGCATGGCCGCCGCGACCGAATGTGGCATCAACGTAGATACCATCAGCTTTGACTGATAGATTCTCAGTCACCTCTGCCAGTAACACCGGGAGATGTGATTGATCTAATTCGTCCATTCGACATGCCACCATATAAAACCTCTAAATTAGAGGAAAATGTTATAATGAGAGCGATTTCACTTCATCGGGCAAGCTCTCTTCGTCGTTGGACTCTTCATCCAACCATTTATCCCGACGAGTTTGCCAATGTTCTTCATCCCATAATTCAAACTTCTTCCCTTGTCCTACTAACATCGCTCGCTTGTTTAAGCCCGCGTATTCTCGCAGTAATGGCGGCAAGAGTATACGCCCATGGCTATCAATTTCTGATTCTGTTGCGTGACCTATCAAAATTCGTTGTATTCTTCTAGCGGCCGCGTTGAAACTGGGTAAAGCAGCCAGCTTGGTTTCAATTTCTTCCCAGACTCTGACGGGATACAGCAATAAGCATTTTTCTTCGGTGTCGATAGTCAGCACTAAAACGCCGTTACTATCTAGCTGGAGTCGGTCACGATAGCGCGTTGGTACGACTATGCGCCCTTTGACATCGATGTTAACCCCAGTTACGCCTCGGAACATTTTCAACTCCTCACAACACTACGGAATAAAAAAGTTTTTCCCTTGCAGTAACTATACCACTATTTCCCACAATAAACCACTTTCTGCCACAACAAACACAAATATTTCTTACTGGAATCAACCGCTTCCCACTTTTTAGCTAAGGGATTAGCGCATCAAACGTTAGGGTAAATACTAACCAGAGGACGTGGGAAGTTACGTAGATTCGGCAGAAAGAAACTTGAGCGGTTGTTGTAATGGTGGTGAGGGAGCCTTCCGTTGTCATCCCCGCGCGGGCGGGGATCCATAAAGCAAATGTAGAGTGGCTCGCTTAATAGATTCCCGTCTGCGCGGGAATGACAGAATGAGCAGGAAAGACAGACTGTTTAGATTTCCGCTTGCGAGAAATACCACTGGCACTTACTAAAAATCAGCAGAAATAAAGAAAAAGGAAGGAAAATTCGAAAAATTAAAAAAAAGAGTCAGCCAATAAGCCGGGTTCTGTCGTGGACAGTCATTTATCTAGGATGTTTGTCGCCAAACACCTCAAGCAACCTACCCGAGCTTAAATGTGGGTCACATTTGTGAATATTGCTATTCACCTAAGCTCCTATTTGGTCTTGCTCCGAGCGGGGTTTTCCGTGCCGCAATTGTTACCAATTACGCGGTGCGCTCTTACCGCACCTTTTCACCCTTACCACGGTTAAAAACCATGGCGGTATATTCTCTGTGGCACTTTCCGTAAGCTTGCGCTTCCCAGGCGTTACCTGGCGCTTTACCCTATGGAGCCCGGACTTTCCTCTATCTTGCGATAGCGACTGCCTCGGCTGACTCGGGCGTAGAATAGCTTATTTGGGGGGAATTGAGAAGGATTTAACTTTCTTCTTTTGAAAAAGGAGAGATTTATCTTCCTCCCTTTGAAAAAGGGAGGATTGAGGAGGGATTTATTAAAAGCTTTTATAAATCCACCCTTAATCCCTCCTTTTTCAAAGGAGGGAAATTAAAGAGATTTAAACTGTCTCCCCTGAAAAAGGAGAGATTTATCTTCCTCCCTTTGGAAAAGGGAGGATTGAGGAGGGATTTATTAAAAGCTTTTATATAAATCCACCCTTAATCCCTCCTTTTTCAAAGGAGGGAAACTCTATTCATTGTCTTTTTTTAAGGTCAGCGCCAGATCATACAAAGCGTTCTTCTTCTGCCCTAGGATTTCTGCTGCTACTTCTACCGCTTTTTTCAAGGGCAGCGACGCCATCAATAACAGCAAAATACGCTTAATTTCCTGCTCATCTTGATTATCAGACAGCGAACCTTCCGCCATCACCACAAACTCGCCACGCTGCTGATTAGGGTCTTTTTCTACTTGCGAAATGACCTGAGAAATTTCACCCGATAATATCGTTTCAAACATTTTAGTTAATTCACGCGCCACCACAACTTTTCTGGTCGCACCGAAAATCTTTTCCACATCTTGCAACATTTCCAAAATGCGATGAGGCGCCTCATAAAAAATAATCGTCTTAGACTCATGCGCCAAGGTTTGCAGCTTTTGCTGCCTCGCATTAGATTTCGCCGGTAAAAAGCCTTCAAAAATGAAACGATCCGTCGCCAATCCTGATGCGCTCAACGCCGCGATGGCAGCACAAGCACCAGGGACAGGCACGATCTTAATGCCCGCTTCTTTCGCTAAATTAACTAAGTGATAACCTGGATCACTAATTAAGGGAGTACCCGCATCGCTAATCAAAGCAATCGACTCGCCCTTCTTCATGCGCTCCACAACCGTCGTACTAAACTGACGCTCATTATGCTCATGCAAGGCTTGAGTCTGCGTTTTGATGCTAAAATGACTCAACAAAGGCTGACTGTGCCGAGTATCTTCGGCAACAATGCAATCCACAGAATTTAACACTTCTACGGCACGGAAAGTCATATCGTTCACATTGCCTATCGGCGTTGCAACCACATATAAAATCCCAGCCCCACTCTGATCTTTAGTATTTATATTCATACGCTAAAATGGTATCTTTTTAACTTCTTACATTACTTAAAAGACGCGGCCATGAAAAAAACTATTTTGCTTGGACTCTCTACAATTAGCGTTTTTCTATTAGCAAGCTGTGCTTCATCATCTTCACCTATGGCGAATAATAGCCTGTTTAATTCCTCGCAGCCATCGGATCGTCAAAATGTGACGATGTATAGCTTAAATGACCCGCAATTTTGGCAAGGTGGTCAATCGACCATTTGGGCCCGCCTACAACAAACTGGCTTAGATAAACTACAAGCCGGTCAAAATACCACCGACACCACACAAGCCGGATGGATTAAATTAGCAATTATCAGCAAACGTAACAGCACAAACACGACTGATCTCATCCACCAATTAGAAGACTGGCGAGCACAAAATGGCAGCCACCCAGCGAATACCTTATTTCCCAGCAATGACGCTTTAAATAGTTATGCGACCATCGCACCGCCCAAACATATCGCCCTATTACTCCCACTCAGCGGAAAATTAGGCGCTAGCGGTAATGCAGTACGCAATGGATTCATGAATTCTTACTACGCTTCTAAAGGTTCGGCAGATCAAACCGTCGCTTTCTATGACACCGGCCTTAACCCCAATGTAAACGCTCTCTATGCGGAAGCCATTTCTAAAGGCGCAGACACCGTGCTCGGGCCACTAACAAAAGAAGAAGCCAAACAATTATTAAGTAACAGCGGACTTTCCGTACCTACCATTGAGTTGAACTATACCGATGGCTGGGGATCACTACCCAGCAATGTTTATCAATTTGGCCTTTCACCTATAGATGAAAGCAAGCAAGTTGCAAACAAAGCGATCCAGAGCGGCTATACCCATGCCCTCATTATCGCACCGCAAAATGACTGGGGACAAAAAACCGCAAGATCGATCACAGAAAAATTTCAAAGCATGGGCGGCACGGTTGTAGATAGCTATTACTTTGCATCGAATTCTAACTTCTCTGCTGATATCCCTAAACTTCTGCATATTGATCCTAAAGACGATCAAAAGATGTCGAGAGATCCCGATAAAAAATCCGATATGGCGCAACAAGGCAGACATGATTATGACGTTATCTTTTTATTAGCGCCGCCTCCGACTGCTCGCCAAATTGTTCCTTTGCTACGTTTTTATTACGTAAACAAAACACCTATCTATGCCACCTCCGCTGTTTACTCCGGCAGCGCAGATCCGCAAAAAAATATAGACCTGAACGGCGTTGTTTTCTGTGACGGCCCCTCCACATTGTATCAAGGTGGAAATCGCCTCACCTCAGTAGGCCACGACGCTTACTTAATTAGCAGAGATTTATGGCGATTTAAAAATCTACCTAACTTCCCGCTCTACGGCGCCACAGGTGAAATCACCTTAAATCCTGGCAATCAATTTCATAGACGTTTAGCATGGGCACAATTTCACAATGGAAGTGCTTAAGAAAACAATTGGAAAAAACGCAGAAAGCGCGGTACGTGATTATTTGATTTCAAACGGACTGCACTTACTTCAAGAGAACTACTCGTGCAAGTTAGGTGAAATTGATCTCATCATGCGAGATGACTCAGACGAAGATCCTGAAATTGTTTTTGTTGAAGTGCGTTTGCGCGACAGCAGAAACTACGGCACTGCCATTGATAGCGTTGATATCTACAAACAAAGAAAAATTATACGGACTGCTACGCTCTACTTACAAAAAACAAACTTACTCGATGAAGTAAATTGTCGATTTGATGTCGTAGGTGTCCAACACTCTCAATCCAAATACGTCTTTGAATGGATCAAAGATGCATTTTCTATAGATGAATTTTTTTATTGAAGCCCTTATGACTACTATACTAGATCGGATCAAACATAATTTTAGCGAAAGCATCCAGACCAAGATAAATTCGGTGGATCTTATATCGGATATTTTAGCGATCGCTTGCGAAAAGATCGTGCAATGCTTACTGGAAGGCAACAAAATTATGAGCTGCGGAAACGGCGGCTCAGCATTAGATGCACTCTACTTCTCTTCACAAATGCTTAATCGTTTTAAACATGAAAGACCTGGATTGCCTGCAATCGCACTGAGCGCAGACATCGCTACCATGACGTCTATTGCCAATGACTACAGTTTTTCAGATATTTTTGCCAAGCAATTACGCGCCCTTGGACATGCCGGAGACCTGCTTTTGGTTATGTCTACCAGTGGAAATTCCTCAAATATCCTCAACGTGATAAAAGCTGCCCATGACAAAAGAATAAATGTTATTGCCTTAACAGGCGGCGATGGTGGTAAAATACCAAGCTTATTAAGCGATGATGATATAGAAATACGCGTACCATCCCATGATGCTTCGCGTATTCAAGAAACACATATCCTTATCATTAACAGTATCTGCGATATCGTAGACTTCCAATTATTTGGTCACGGAGAACCGGTTTGATGAGAAAAATAGTATTAGTTACTTTAGCAGCTCTATCTTTACAAAGCTGCGTGTTCGTCGTAGGCGCTGGCGCAGGTGCCGCCGCTGTTGCCGCAGTGTATGACCATCGTAAACTCGCACGCATACACGAAGATGAATCCATCAATAATCAAATTCTTCGACACTTAACCGGCATACACGGCATCAAAGAAGGCGCGCATATAAATGTAACCACATTCAATAACGTCGTATTACTCACGGGTGAGGCAATCAACTCAGACTTACGCAACCAAGCTGGTTCCGTTGCACGCTCTATCGACGGCGTATCTCGAGTTTATAACGAAATCGCAATCATGGGCCCTAGCTCTTCACTCAGCCGTACCAGTGACGCGTGGATCACCGGAAAGATCAAAGCTGAAATGATCGGCATGAAAGAATTACAATCCGGTTCAATCAAAGTAGTCACAGAAAATGGCGTAGTCTACTTAATGGGTAATGTATCTCGCGAACAAGCAGAAAACGCGGTAGATATCGCGCGTGAAGTTTCCGGTGTGCAGAAAGTCATTAAAATTTTCGAGTATACGGACGGGGCTCCTGCTACAGCGCCTACCGCACAAGCAACCGGTTTAGGCGAACCACAACCCATCATTGAAAATACGACTGTTACATCAAACACAGCAACACCGCCTCCAGCAGGAAACAGTTTTGGCGAAACTAATAATGCTATACCGCCGAATGGCTAAGACTGCCATTATTTAAATGTGGAACAAGGATGTTCTTATGAAAATAAAAGGGACTTTAAATAATAAAACCTGCTTATTTGTCATAGCGATTTTTTGTATTTCCATCCAACTCCAAGGCTGCATGAACGCAGCCGTTTCTGGAGCGCAAGCTGTCTACAATCGTAAAAGCTGGAATAACACCTTACACGCGCATTATGTTTCCATGAGAGCCAATCAAGCTATTTACTGGGATACCGATAAATTTAAAGATACACATATTGAAGTGAACAGCTTTAATGATGTGGTATTAATTACTGGAGAAGTTCCTTCCTCAGAGGTGCGCAGTGAAATTTATAACATCGTCAAACAAGTTGCTGACACTGACGAAATCTACAACGCCACTCAAATCATGCAACCGACCTCTTCACTCATACGTGTCAGCGATTCCTGGATAACCGCAAAAGTAAAAACCAAGATACTCTCCAGCAACAACATCGATCCCGGCCAGATAAACATCATTACAGAAAATGGTACCGTATTTTTAATGGGCATTGTATTTCACGACCAAGCGGATGAAGCAGTGGAACTAGCACGCGACACGGACGGCGTGAAAAATGTTGTCAAAGTCTTTTCCTACCTCAATCTCTCTAAGAAATAATCGGCAAATTTCAACATTTCTTTTCTGATTCAATTCTGATACTTTAGGAAAAATTTAACCTGCGGTGCGTAATATAAGCCTATGATTAATAAAGACGAAATAATTTCTAAGTTAGAAGAAGAAGTCGCCATGCTGCGTAGCGTGATTTCGATAATACCAGGCACGTTCTACTGGAAAGACATCAATGGGCGTTACCTCGGCTGCAATAACCTGGAAGCTAAATTATTTGGCCTGAGCTCCCCAGAAGAAATCGTAGGAAAAGACGACGTAGAATTCATAGGCGCTGAGCTCGCAGAACAAGCAAAAAAAAATGATTTAGCCGTCATGCTAAGCAAGCAAGAAAATAGCTTCGAAGAACAAGGTTTTAGCACTGGCAAAGAGACAGCTGTGTATCTCACTAAAAAGGTTCCAATCATCGGAAAAAATAACGAGATAAAGGGTATTCTTGGCGTCTCATTTGACATAACCGAACGCAAGCAAATGGAAGAGGACTTAAGAATAGCCAAACAAAAAGCAGAAGCAGCTAATCGAGCGAAATCACGCTTTCTTGCTATGATCAGCCATGAATTGCGCAGCCCACTCACTAGTCTTCTAGGCTTCACCAAATTAGTTGAGAAAGAAGATCTAACCTCTGAAATAAAACAAGAATACTTACAACATATCACTACCTCTGGAAATTATTTACTTTCTTTAATTAACAGCCTACTTGATTACAATAAACTTGAAACAAACAAATTTGAATTAACCCATACTCCGCTTAACTTAAAAGCCACCATAAAAGATGTCATCAGCATGATGAGCGGCTCCGCTAATATAAAAAACCTTATCATAGATTTTTCTTACGATGAAAAGGCTCCAATTAACGTTATGTCCAGCAATCAAATCATAAGACAAATATTGATAAATTTAATAGGCAACGCAATTAAATTCACGAAAGAAGGGAAAATTACTGTAGCTGTGAAATTTATTTCTACCCAGAATCAATTTTCTAAACTTGAGCTGTCCGTAAGCGATTCAGGAATTGGCATTCCTCTTGACGAACAACAATCTATCTTTAAGCATTTTTATCAGTTAGGTAACATCTATACCCGAAATACTAGCTTGTCCGGAACTGGTTTAGGGTTAGCAATCGTAAAAAAGCTGGTTAAATTACTGGGTGGAAAAATCAAAGTAGAAAGCACCCCTGGAAAAGGCAGTAGATTTTTCTTCACTGCAAACTTTTCAAATACTTTACTAGAAGAATTTCCCTTAGCACCCCATGCCGCACACCTACGAATACTGATAGTGAACGATTGTAGCACCACGAATTATTGCGCTCCCTATTTAACAAACATTCCTTATCATACCGCTTCCAGCAAAGAAACGATGGAAACCATAGCAAAAAGCCATTCAAACATTTTACCTTATGATATTGTGTTAATTGATCCCAACATTGCATCATGCGCCTCGAGTGAACTTCAATCTGCTTTACTCGCATTCTCTAGCAATATTATCGCGATCACTCTGAGCATACACTCAACATCGGAATGGGAGATTTCCTCTGAACCCACACGCGAAAGGATTATACATTTCCAAACTAAACTAAAAGACGCCTGGGAAAACAATAAAAATAAACACAAAAAATCTCTTACTTATTCCAGCGCAAGCAAAACACCCCATGTTTTATTATTAGAAGACAATAAGCTAATTCAAATTATCCACAGAAATTTGCTTGAAGAATTAGGCTGTAAGGTAGACATCGCAGCATCAGTAAGTGAAGCTATGAGCTTGCTAAAAAACAACTACGATATTTTATTTGTTGATATAGGATTGCCCGAGGTCGCAGGTTTTGAATTTATCAAAACAATACGTCAGACCGAAGGACAGCTCTCTGAAACACCCATTATAGTTATAACAGGCTACTCAGAAGAAGATGAGATAAAATACTGTTTGCGGATTGGAGCAGACAACGTGCTGATTAAGCCGGTTAACGAAACTTCACTACGAAGAGCCCTTAACCGCTACACTCAATCAGCCGAAATACAACTATCCAAATTATAGCTTAGAACTTGATGGTCTCTGCCTAGTATCAACTGCTTTATCAGGAGAATGATTACGCGAGCCTACGTTATGACTATAAGACATACGGTTCGGATTTCCTGAAATAACATAATTTGCCTTTCTCTCATTGTAACGAGCAGCTATATCTAAATTTTCATTTAGCTCCACTTCATTACCTTTACGCAAAGCATTTTTAGCTTCTTGATACAGCAACAGAACCAAGGGATCAGGTGACGATGCCGAGGAAACCATCGGGGCAGAACTGGCGAGCACAGGACTGTTATTTGCAGATGTATGTTTTGCTTCTAACACCACAGGGGAATTTGTTGCCTCTTCTTCTGAAGCCTTACACTTCTTATCGAGATAGGCAGCAACACTTTCCAAAGCCACATCTTGATATTTTATATTAGGTAAAATTTGTTCGTAATACACTTTAGCTGCACGTTCAAATTCAGATGTTTTTGCCCATTGCTCATCAGTTATTATTTGAACTCTTTTAAGCTTATTCGTTGGGTGATCAGGTGTATCTTTGTTTTTCTCACAATAGTCTGCCCATATCGGGCGCCATCTAGCCATCCATTCTGCTTGTGTCGTTTCCGCAGGTTTAGATTGTTGAAGCAAAGCATAGGGTTCTTCAAGGTCACCAAGCTTACTTAGGTTGATTCGTACTTTCTCTACCCATATCGTATTCCATCTATCCATCCATTCTGCTTGATGCTTTTCAGCAGTTTTAGATTGTTGAAGCAAAGTATAGGGTTGCTCTAGGTCATCAAACTTACTTAGATTGATTTGTACTTTCGCTGCATTTAATTCTAAATATTTATCTACATCGTAAGCAACCGCATCAGAGGTAAGCGCTTCTTTATATCCTACACAAATTGGTAAAAAAATTGCATGCTTGGAAAGATCTGACAGATACATCACTTGAGACTGTAATGAGCTGGTTGATTTAGGGAATTGACCCTTTTTAACGATATTTTTATTTTTCTTTGAATTCAGATTGAGGTGGGCAGTATGCGTAGCCTGATAAGTATTTTTTTCTTCATCATGCAACTTATCTGCCATATGTACTGCAATATGCCGCATAGAAGCAGGCAATTTATTTCCATAATGTAGCAGAACATATTCCACTTCTTTTTGGTTAGATTTTTTTAACATCGATAAAAATTGAATATCTTCAATCAACACATGATACAAAGATCTCGCCTCTCCTTCATGAAAAGTATTCATATAAGGAGCATTTTTTAATTTATTTTTCAGTATGAATAATAATTTTTTTACTTCTTCTTTTTCAAACAATTCTTTGTGCTCTAAAAGAAAATCTTCAGATGACCTCGCATGATGCAAAGACAAACAGAATTCCTCAGTAGGGCTAGGCGGAGAGTCCCGCAGGGGACCTTGAACACCGGTTGGTGTTGGGGAATCTTCAGAGCTTGTATCAGCCACATAAAATTCAGGATTTTTTTCTTGGCCTACAGGACTAGGCTGTAAAAATTTAGCAAGACTAGTAGTGGAAGATTGGCTAATCACAATAGGGGTCGGACTGGAGCGGCCGTTGCCTCCCATTTTTTTAGCCGATAAAATAGGTTCATTACGTAGCATTTCTTTACCATCCTCGAAAAAGGCCAACAAGTTATTGTAGGTCTCTGTGTTACTTTATTATTCTTCTTATACTTATTTTAAGCTTATTTTTTATATTACTTTTAAAACCGTTCAACAGCAAATTCTACCACAAATGAAAACTACCAAGCAAAGTTTAGATAAAATTGTGCCCATGAGAATTCAATTTGTTTAAAAAACATAGATAGGATTGTATTTTTTTTAGCTGACACGAAAAGGAAACAATTAGCAATATGATAACTCCCAAAAATATAAGCTCCGTTGTACATGTATCGGTATTTCAAGCTTCAATTATTGTGTTACATCCTGTTAATTCTTTCCCTAAGTCTAGTAACTCATAGACACACTAACGGAAGCGCAAAATACCTTTTTTCTGTTAATTATTCAACTAATTTAAGATGAGATTTGCGCTTTTCTGATGATTGCGCTTTTGTTTTTTCCATATCCTGGTTGGCAAATTCTGCACCGGACATTTCGTCAAAAACTGCATCGTCTTCTTCGCTTTCAGGATCAAAGAACATACCTTGTCCGTTTTCTTCTGCATAAACTGCTAATACAGCGCGCATAGGAACGGAAATTAAATGTGCAATACCGGAGAAAGAAGCTTTGAATTCGATGAGAAATTGACTAACTTTGAAATCCCGAATAGCGTCTGGCGAAACGTTTAGAACGATTTCGCCATTTTCTACATATTCTTGCGGGACATTACAACGAGGAGCAGTAGCATTTACAACCAACAACGGGGTACAGCTACTATCAATAATCCATTCATAAAACGCGCGGATCAAATAAGGTTTATTTGAAAGCATTTTCGTCCTCTATTTTCTATTGTCTCTATTTTTATTAAGCGTTTTCTGCTCTTGCTACTTTACGTAAATCTTGTTCAGACTCAGTTAGGCTCGCTTGGAAAGAATCACGTTCGAATACGCGTTCAGCGTACTTCATCACGGCTTTCGCTTCGGGCGGCAATGTAATACCCCAAACTGGCAAACGCCATAGGATAGGAGCAATACAGCAATCCACTAAGGTGAATTCTTCATTTAAGAAGTAAGCGGAATTAGCAAAAACTGGCGCCAACTTCACTAAGAAATTCTTCAATTCCTTGCAAGCCGCTTCAGATTCTTCTTCTTTACCGGTTTCGATTTGACGTACGAGTTCGCCCCATTCTTTATCTATGCGATAAATCATTAAACGGGTCTTTGCACGTGCCACAGGGTAAACAGGCATTAAAGGTGGATGCGGGAAACGTTCATCCAGGTATTCCATGATGATGTTTGCATCATATAGTACGAGCTCGCGATCAACCAAGGTTGGCGCGTTCCCATAAGGATTCAATTCGAGTAAATCTTCGATTTTTTCGTTTGCATCAGTATTGATAACATCAACAGCTACTCCCTTTTCGGCGAGTACGATACGAACGCGATGACTGTAAATATCCAAGGAACCTGAATACAAGGTCATGATAGATCGTTTATTAGCTACAATCGCCATACATAACTCCTCAATAATTTCAAAACTGGACTATCTCTAATATATATACATTAGATTAGGACTTTCTAATATTGGTAACTCTTTGTAACTATAAACCTTCTCATTACCCGGGGTATTGTACAGGGTTCAGCATTAAGGAGTGCTTAACAAACAAAAAGGGTTATAAATTTACTATGTACTACATAATAATTTATAACCCTCATGTTGATTAATATATATATTTTAACTTTAACGCTTAGAGTATTGTGTACCTTTACGCGCTTTATGACGACCCACTTTCTTACGTTCAACTTCACGAGCATCACGGGTTAAGTACCCAGCTTTGCGTAAAATCTTACGTAGAGTGATAGTATCAGAATCGCTACCTTCTTCAGTAACCGCTGGCTCACCGAGAGAAATACCGTATTGCAACAACGCTCTAGCAATACCGTGACGGATCGCGCCGGCTTGGCCGTTGCTACCACCACCGCGAACGGTGATGTTTACGTCGAATTTATCGAGTAAGTTAGTCGCTTCTAATGGCTGACGCACGATCATGCGAGACGTCTTACGACCAAAATATTGGTCTAACGTGTTCGTGTTAATCGTGATGTTGCCTGTGCCTTTAGTCAAATAAACACGAGCTGTAGAGGTCTTACGACGACCTGTACCATAGTAACTTTGTTTAGCTGCTGCCATATTACTTGTCCTCTCCTAAATCCAGAGCCTGAGGTTGCTGTGCGGCATGCGGATGATCAACACCAGCATAAACCTTCAATTTGCGGTACATTGCACGACCTAATGGATTCTTAGGTAACATGCCTTTTACAGCAATTTCGATTACGCGGGTTGGATCTTTAATCATTAATTTTTCAAAGGAAATTTCCTTGATACCACCTGGATAACCAGAATGGCTATAATAGATTTTATCCGTTGCTTTAGCGCCGGTTACCTTAATTTTGCCAGCATTCAAAATCACAATATAATCGCCTGTATCTACGTGCGGGGTATATTCTGGTTTATGCTTGCCGCGTAAACGGGTAGCGACCTGGCTTGCGAGACGACCTAAGGTAAGACCTGCGGCATCTACGATAAACCAGTTATGTTTAGCTGTTTCATTTCTTGCGTTATACGTTTTCATCAGACTCCTACTCCGTGGGAGTAAAACCACTTAAAAAAATACCTAATATCAAAAGATGGGGCATTTTATAGTAACCTCCAGCAACAAGCAAGCCCGATATCTCGGGTTAGCCCAAGTTTCTCAGACTATTCAAAGTGGATTTAAGGCCACTTTCTTCGAAGAAAACGCACTTTTTTAATAAAAAAACTCGCAAAAACCCGAAGAAATTGATATCGTAGCTATGCATCTGACTATTAACATGAGGAAACATACAATGGCTGTAAGAAAGAAAGCTACTGCCAGATCTACAGGGACCAGTAAAAAGAAACCTGCTAAGAAGTTGATGGCAGCCTCCTCCAAGAAGAGTCTTAACATTAGTGTTAAAGATCCTTTGACCAAGGGTGGCATTATCAAGGCAATCACAGATATCACGAGTCTTCCAAAGAAAGACATCGTTGCGTCTTTGGAAGCTTTAACAAGAATCATTGAATTACACGTTAAATCACGTGGGCCTGGCAAGTTCGTAATGCCTGGATTGTTCAAGATTGTTGTTGTGAAAAAAGCTGCTAGACCAGCTCGTAAAGGGGTTAACCCGTTTACTGGTGAAGAAGTGATGTTCAAGGCTAAGCCAGCTCACAAAGTAGTAAAAGTAAAAGCATTGAAAAAGCTAAAAGAAATGACAGATTCTTAATTTTAGCCTCCGCGATTCCCCTTATTGCTTGCAATGAGGGGAAACGTTTCTACACCCTCCTCCAAAATTCTTCATGATTTCAATCTCTTAGCCTCCGAATCCTCTGTTTTTGTTATTTAACTAATTTATTTTTAGCAGAAATACATGTCATTCTAGTCAGATGCTTTATTTTCTGTTTGCTTTCACCGCTTGCAGGCTAGGATTCCAAGTACGGTGCGATGTTTTCCGCTGAGGCTGGGTCCATTTTCTCTGTGGTGTCATCCCCGCGCAGGCGGGGATCCATAAAGCAAATGTAGGGATGCTAGCTAAATGGATTCCCGCCTACGCGGGAATGACAAGGTGAGGCCCTAGCTGAAATATCGGAGTGAGAATTTAGAGAATGATAAAATTAGACGACAATTAAAAGCTACTCAGCCACATCTTCGCGAACAACATCAGCTAGTTGATTCGCTAATTGGTTTACACGAGTGGCGTCACTACCCTCAACCATCACGCGAACTAATGCTTCGGTGCCTGATTTTCGGAGTAAAACTCTGCCCGCAGATCCTAATTCGCCGATTACGCTCTCTAAAGCGGATTGAATTTTAGGCCGGCTTTCCAGATCGAAACCGTCTTTGACTTTCACATTTAATAAAACTTGCGGATATTTATGTAAACCCAGCTTGAGATCAGCAAGAGGAAGCTGTTTGTTTTGCATTGCAGACAAAACCTGTAGCGCGGTAATAATACCGTCACCCGTAGTTGTCGATTCTAAACAAATAACATGTCCGGAAGGTTCGCCCCCTAAATACCACTTACGTCGGATCAGCTCGCTAATGATATGTCTATCACCAACCGCCACCCGTACAAAATCAATATCTACTTTTTTCATCGCTTGTTCTAAGCCAAGATTCGACATGACGGTACCGACTACACCACCCGACAATGTTCCTAATTCTTGTCTGTGCTTAGCAATGATATATAAAACTTCATCGCCATCTAAAATATTTCCTTGATGATCTACCAAAATAACGCGATCACCATCACCGTCTAAGGCAATACCTAAATCAGCTCGCTCTGCTAGCACGGTTTTTTGCAATAACTGCGGCTGAGTCGCACCGCAATCTAAATTAATATTTAATCCATTGGGTTCTACACCAATTTCCGTTACATCCGCACCCAACTCACGCAACACGCTAGGCGCAATGTGATATGCCGCGCCGTTAGCGCAATCTACCACTATTTTTAAGCCATTTAATGTAATATCGGATGAAACCGTACTCTTACAAAATTCAATATAACGACCGGGCGCATCGACAATCCGCACCGCTTTACCCAGCTCAGCTGAGTCTACCGTCGTCATCGGTTTTTCTAATTGTTCTTCAATCGCAAGTTCTAACTCATCCGGTAACTTGCTACCTTGAGCGGAGAAAAATTTAATGCCATTGTCATAATACGGATTATGCGAAGCACTAATAACAATACCTGCTTGCGCACGTAAAGTTCGTGTTAAGTAGGCAATTGCAGGAGTAGGCATCGGACCTAATAAATGAATATCGACACCCGCAGCAGACAAACCCGCTTCTAAAACGGATTCAAACATATAGCCAGAAATACGCGTGTCTTTTCCAATCAGAACTTTTCCGTAACCTTTACGCGCTAATACTTTACCAACAGCCCAGCCTAACTTTAAAATAAATTCAGCATTAATAGGCGATACTCCGACCCGGCCGCGTATTCCGTCCGTTCCGAAGTATTTCCGTGCTGTAGGTTTAGTAGTTTTAGCTTGCACTTTCGTCATGCGCCGAATTAAGTCCTTCATTCCCTCTACCAATAGACAGAGGATCTGGATCTCTAGGAGTTGGAGCGATCGTTGTTTTAGGATTATTATCCTGCCAATCGGTTGGTTCACGGACTTGTCGATTACCCATTACATCGTCGATTTGATCCATACCAATGGTTTCATACTTAATCAACGCTTCCGCCATATTATGTAATTTTTCTAAATTTTCTTTAATCAATTTTTCAGCGCGTTTATAGTTTCTATCGATGATGAGATAAACTTCTGCATCGATAATGCCAGAGGTGCTTTCGGAAATTTCCTTGTGGCGTGTCACTGAGTGCCCCAGGAATACTTCACCTTCATCTTCACCAAATGTCAGCGGACCTAGTTTCGACGATAAACCCCACTTGGTTACCATGTTGCGCGCTAATTCCGTTGCTTTTTGGATGTCATTCGATGCGCCAGTCGTTACTTTATTTGCGCCGAAGATAACTTCTTCTGCGATACGACCACCAAATAAGCTGGAAATTTTGCTATCCAAATATTCTTTGCTGTAACTGTATCTATCACCTTCAGGCAAGAACAGTGTGACACCTAAAGCACGGCCGCGTGGAATAATACTGACTTTATGCACGGGATCATGTTCAGGTACCAGCAAGCCTACAATCGCATGACCTGCTTCATGATAGGCTGTTAATTTCTTCTCGGATTCGCTCATTACCATGGAGCGACGTTCTGCACCCATGATCACTTTATCTTTCGCTTTTTCAAACTCAGCCATGCCCACAAAACGTTTGTTAGCACGCGCAGCAAATAAAGCCGCTTCATTCACGATGTTCGCCAAATCAGCCCCTGAGAATCCAGGTGTGCTACGTGCGATAACAGTAGGATCTACGTTATCACCCAATGGAACACGACGCATGTGTACACGTAAAATTTGTTCGCGACCGCGGATATCAGGCAACGCCACGATAACCTGTCTGTCAAAACGACCTGGGCGTAACAATGCAGGATCTAACACATCTGGTCTGTTCGTTGCAGCAATAACAATAACGCCTTCGTTACCTTGGAACCCGTCCATTTCTACGAGTAATTGATTCAAGGTTTGTTCGCGTTCGTCATGACCACCACCTAAACCGGCTCCACGATGGCGACCTACCGCGTCGATTTCATCGATGAAAATAATGCAAGGTGCTTGTTTCTTCGCTTGTTCGAACATGTCACGTACGCGAGATGCACCCACGCCGACGAACATTTCGACAAAGTCTGAACCGGAAATAGTAAAGAAAGGCACTTTCGCTTCGCCAGCAACGGCGCGCGCTAATAATGTTTTACCGGTACCGGGAGGGCCTACTAATAAGACACCTTGCGGTATGCGTCCACCCAGCTTTTGAAACTTGCCGGGATCACGTAAGAAATCGACGAGTTCTTTCACTTCTTCTTTGGCTTCTTCCACACCTGCCACGTCAGCGAAAGTCACTTTCACTTGATCTTCGCCTAATAATCTAGCGCGACTACGACCAAAGGAAAACGCGCCGCCACGTCCTGCGCCCGCTTGTTGGCGTAAAACATAAATCCAGATAGCGAAAAGAATAATCCAAGGAAGCAGATTTAAAAGATGCATCAACAAACCTGGTTGTTCTGGTGGCTTGCCGTGTACGGTAACGTTTTTGTCGACCAAGGATTTCAATAAGAATTGATCTTGGCGCATAGGTAAATAAGTCGTGAAGCTCTTATTATTTTGCATGTAACCCGTGACATCCTGATCGGATATCGTGACCGAGTTCACATTACCCTGCTTAATATCAGTTAGAAATTCCGAATAACTGATCTTAGTATCAGGTTCGCGTTTGGACCCAAAGTTATTGATCACGGAAAAAAGAATTATTCCTATAACCATCCACAACAAGATCGCTTTGATTGTGTCGTTCACCTTGTAGACCTCTCGTATAAAATACTAAATTGAATGAGTCATTTATTCATCATACCCGAACTCATTAACGGAAACTACAAACTCCATCTCAGCACTGCGCTAAATGAGGAGATAAGTCGCGTTCTATGTCAAAAATCAAACATCCTTAACCAGGCTTGCTCCGTCTCGCTAAGATATAAACCTCACGAGACCTATCTCTAGATGCTTTCGGCTTCTTAATTGAAACATGCTTAAATTGTTTTTTTATCGTTACCAGGAACTCATCAAACCCCTCGCCCTGGAAACCTTTTACCAGAAAACCGCCGGTATCATTTAATACTTTATTCGCGAAATCTAGGGCGATCTCTGTCAGGTACATCGACTTAGGCTGATCCACGCTATCAATGCCGCTAATATTAGGCGCCATATCTGAAATGACCCAATCCACTTTCTTATTGCCAATTAAACTCATCAATTCAGCTAAAATCGCATCATCCGTAAAATCACCCTGAATAAACTGCACATTAGGCATAGGAGCCATTTTCAATAGATCCAGCGCAATGATCGTACCGTGCTTACCAACCCATGGGATCATAGCTTGCGACCAACCACCTGGCGCCGCACCTAAATCCACCACAGTCTGACCCGGCTTAAACAAATGATACTTTTCTTGTAATTCTTGTAGCTTAAAAATCGCCCGCGAACGATAGCCCAACTTCTGCGCTTGCTGCACATAATGGTCGGAAAAATGTTCTTCTAGCCAACGTTTGCTACTAGTGGTTCGCTTCTTACCCATTATTAAAGATATTCCACAGTAATAATTTCATAAGAAATAGCCCCTTCAGGCGTTTGGACTTTAATCGTGTCACCTTCATATTTACCGATCATGGCTTTAGCGACCGGCGATGTAACAGAAATTTTAGCGCTCTTAATATCAGCTTCGTCTTCACCTACGATTTGATACTTTACTTCTGTTTTTGTATCAATGTTGATTAAACTCAGCGTAGCACCAAAGATCACTTTACCTTCGTTTTCCATCTGCGTGACATCGATAATTTGGGCAACAGATAATTTGCCTTCGATTTCAATGATGCGGCCTTCTGCAAAGCCTTGTTGTTCGCGTGCAGCGTGATACTCCGCGTTTTCTTTTAAATCGCCGTGCGCTCTTGCTTCTGCAATTGCAGCGATAATACGTGGGCGATCAACGGATTTTAAACGTTGTAATTCTTCGCGTAACTTTTCTGCACCAAGTACCGTCATAGGAACTTTATTCATGAGTGTGCTCTCTTAAAATTTCATTTCTTCAAAAAATTTTTTAACTCGATCAAACCAAGAGCTTGAACGAGGACTTTGGTTACTATTCTCTTTAGACATAGTGCCATCAAATTCTTTCAGTAATTCTTTCTGTTTTACGGTCAAATTAACCGGTGTTTCGACCATCACTTTGCAAAGTAAATCACCTTGTCCGCCGCCACGCACAGGAGGAACGCCCATGCCTCTTAAGCGAAACACTTTTGCAGATTGTGTTTCAGCAGGAATCTTTAACTTTACGCGACCGTTTAAAGTAGGAACGTCTAACTCACCACCTAAAGCCGCAATAACAAAACTAATCGGTACTTCACAATGTAAATTTGTACCATCACGTTCGAAGATAGGATGCTTTTTTACGGTAATTTGTACATATAAATCACCTGGATGCGCACCTGCTTCTCCGGCTTCGCCTTCACCGCTTAAACGTATTCTGTCTCCGGTATCAACACCAGGAGGAATTTTCACGGAAAGTTTTTTGTTTTGTTTACGACGACCTTTGCCGCGACATTCGCCACAAGGATCTAAAATCAATTTACCGCGACCACGACAAGTAGGACAGGTTTGTTGCACGGAGAAAAAGCCCTGCTGCATACGGACTTGTCCGTGACCTTCGCAATCTTTACAGGTCACAGGCGATGCACCTTTACGTGCGCCACTGCCTTGACACTCACCACAGCTAGCTAATGTAGGGATAGTGAGCTCTACTGTCGTACCAAACACAGCATTTTCTAGCGTGATTTCTAAATTGTAACGCAGGTCTGCGCCACGCTGCGGACCACCGCGACCACCACCAAAAATATCCCCGAAGATATCGCCGAAAATATCGCTGAAATTCATGCCGCCCATACCAGCGCCACCAAATCCGCCTTGATCTGCGTTATGACCAAATTGATCGTACGCAGCGCGTTTACGGCTATCCGCTAATACTTCATAAGCTTCTTTAATTTCTTTGAACTTTTCTTCGGACTTGTGGTCGTCCGGATTACGATCGGGATGGTGCTTCATAGCAAGACGACGAAAAGCTTTTTTAATTTCGTCATCGGTTGCCGTGCGCGAAACACCTAAAGATTCGTAATAATCACGTTTACTCATTTGTGCCAGCCATAAATAAATTCCCAACGATGCTTTTGACAAGGTTGGGAAAATTAAAAAACATCAGAAAGTCTTTCGGTGATTACTTCTTCTCGTCACCGTTGCCTTTCACTTCTTCGTACTCAGCATCGACAACATTTTCGCCGCCTTGACCTTGGCCTGCACCCTGACCTGCTTGACCGCCGTCTTGGTGTTCGCCGCCAGCTTGACCTTGTTGTTGCTGTTGAGCATATAAACGTTCTGCTAATTTGCTAGAAGCATCCGTTAAATCTTTTGTCTTCGCTTCGATGATATCTTTGTCGCTGCTTTTTAACGCTTCTTTTAGCGCTTCAATGGCTGCTTCAATCGCTTGCTTTTCGCCCGCTTCAACTTTATCACCCGCTTCATTCATGGATTTAGTTACCGCATGAATCATATTGTCACCTGCATTACGCGCGGTCACTAATTCATGGAACTTACGATCGTCAGCAGCATGTGCTTCTGCGTCTTTAACCATGTTTTTGATTTCTTCATCTGTCAAACCGCCACCCGCTTTGATCTGGATAGTTTGCGCTTTGCCAGTTGCTTTGTCTTTTGCAGCAACGTGTAAAATACCATTCGCATCGATATCAAACGTTACATCGATTTGTGGCATGCCACGTGGGGAAGGCGGAATATCGGTTAAGTCAAATCGACCTAATGATTTATTTGCCGAAGCCATTTCACGTTCACCTTGCAACACATGAATCGTAACGGCAGTTTGATTATCCGCTGCAGTTGAAAACACTTGCGATGCTTTGGTTGGAATCGTGGTATTTTTTTCAATTAACTTTGTCATTACGCCGCCTAAGGTTTCGATACCTAAGGAAAGCGGTGTTACGTCTAATAACAATACGTCTTTAACAGAACCAGACAATACCGCGCCTTGAATCGCCGCACCAATTGCAACAGCTTCATCAGGGTTCACGTCACGACGGGGTTCTTTACCAAATAATTTCTTAACTGCGTCTTGTACCATCGGCATACGTGTTTGACCACCAACGAGAATCACGTCGTCGATTTGATCAATGGTAAGACCTGCATCTTTCAATGCTGTTTGGCAAGGTCCCAACGTTTTTTGCACTAAATCTTCAACTAAGGATTCCAATTTCGCACGTGTAATCTTGATATTTAAATGCTTAGGACCGCTAGCATCCGCTGTCACATAAGGAAGATTTACATCCGTTTGTTGCGCAGAAGACAATTCGATTTTTGCTTTTTCTGCAGCTTCTTTTAAACGTTGCAATGCAAGTGGATCATTACGTAAATCAAAACCGGAAGATTTTTTGAATTCGTCAATTAAGTAATTAATTAAACGTGCATCAAAGTCTTCACCACCTAAGAAGGTGTCACCGTTCGTAGATAACACTTCGAATTGATGTTCTTTATCTACTTCAGCAATTTCAATAATGGAAATATCGAATGTACCACCACCTAAGTCGTATACAGCAATTTTGCTGTCGCCAGGCTTCTTATCCATACCGTAAGCAAGCGCTGCAGCGGTAGGTTCGTTAATGATACGTTTTACGTCTAATCCAGCAATACGACCCGCGTCTTTGGTTGCTTGACGTTGGGAATCGTTGAAGTAAGCAGGAACCGTGATCACCGCTTCTGTTACCGCGTGACCCAAGAAATCTTCCGCTGTTTTCTTCATCTTCATGAGAATTTGCGCAGAAACTTGTTGTGGCGCTAATTTTTTTCCGTGCGCTTCAATCCAAGCATCGCCATTGTCTGCTTTGATAATTTTGTAAGGCACAATTTTTTGATCGCGCTTAACCACTTCTTCGTCAAATTTACGGCCGATTAAACGTTTTACGGCATAAATCGTATTATGAGGATTTGTCACTGCCTGGCGTTTGGCAGGCTGACCTACTATAACTTCATCATTATCTAAATAAGCGACAACAGATGGGGTTGTACGATCACCTTCTGCGTTTTCGATTACGCGGACTTTGTCGCCCTGCATAACGGCCACACATGAGTTGGTGGTTCCTAAGTCAATTCCTATAATTGTGCTAGTTGCCATGTTTTTTCTCCAAATTTATTCAGCGATGACACTTATATATGGGCTAATCTTGCAATTTCAATCGCAAGTTAATAAAAATTTTGATAGCCAATATGAACCAGTATTTCTATAACTTGTTGTTTTAACAGTAACTTTCTATTAGAAGCTTATTTCGAAACGATCACTAAAGCCGGTCTAACCAGACGACCATTTAATAAATAACCCTTTTGCAGTGTATTGATGACCATATTAGTTTGAACCTTAGGATCACTCTGAACCGAGACTGCTTGATGTAACTCTGGGTTAAATGGATGACCGGTTGGATCTATTTGCTCTACGCCAAACTTTTTCAGGACGTCATAGAACATTTTTAAGGTTAGCTGTACACCTTCTATTATACCATTTCCAGGTTCGTCTTGATTCTCTAATCCGCGCTCTAGATTATCGACTACAGGCAAAAGATCATTCGCAAATTTCTCTAACGCGTATTTATGCGCGCTTTCGATATCTTTTTCCGTACGACGCTGCATGTTGTCCATTTCAGCCTTCGTCCGTAAGGCGCGATCCCAGCTTTCTGTCGCTTTGGTTTCAGCGGCTTTTAACTTTTCTTTCAATTCATCGTAGGAAAGATAGTCGAGATTTTCTTCGCTATTTTCCACTTCCACATCCGCGTCTTTATGCGCTGCTTTTTTTTCTGTTTCTAGCTTTTCGTGTAGCTTGCTAGTGCTAGTGTGTTTACCTGAATGCTTGTCGTGAGACACGTTAACCTCCAATTACAATGTATAGCTGTCATGTGGGGACAATCTAAGCCTGATTCAAGGCTGCAGATAATAATTTTGCAGTGACATCCACTGCGGAAATAACTCGTTCATAGGGCATGCGGGTTGGACCGATCACGCCTAAACTGCCAATCAACTGCCCATCTACGGCATAAGATGTGGTAACTATGCTGCATTCATCAAATGCTTCGTAACCGGATTCTTTGCCGATAAATATTTGTATGCCTTCTGCTTCCAAAGAATGATTCAGTAAATTTAAAATTTCCTGTTTCTCTGTAAACGCTTCAAATAAAGAGTAAACGCGCTCTAATTCACCTTTACGCGAAAAATTTAATAAGTGATTTTGGCCAGCCATCACATAATCTTTGCTAGCCTCTTCCGGTTGCACAGCGACTTCGATTGCCGCTTGTAACAACTCGTTCATTTTATCTTTGTCATGTTGCATCGCTTCAATTAAGGCTTTTCTTGCAGCAAACAAATCATTTCCGACAAAATGTGTGTTGATGTAATTCCCTGCTTGTTGTAATTCACTGGGGGAATACGTTTTATCGGTATAAATAATTCTGTTTTGTACTTCACGGTTATTCAGCACTAAAATCACCAAAATGCGATTCGCCGATAACGATAAAAATTCTACTTGGCGTAAGGTAATTTGATTACGCTTAGGTAGCGCGACTACGCCTATCATTTGTGTAATGCCGGAAAGTAATAGAGACGCAGATTGAAGCAAGCTGGGGAGTGCTAAATCGGGATCTAATTGTTTTTTTAAGTTGATCACATCTTCGGAGTGCAAAGGCTTGACGTTTAACAAGCTATTCACGAACAATCGATAGCCTCGCGAAGTGGGCACACGGCCTGCGGAGGTATGCGGAGAAATGAGATACCCGTGATCCTCAAGATCAGCCAAAATATTTCGGATAGTTGCCGAGCTCAAGCCCAGACCGGATTCTTCAGCAATAGTACGCGATCCAATCGGGCAACCCTCTTGGATATATCGCTCAACCAGGATCTTTAAAACCTTTCCAGCACAGTGGGATCCGAAGCTTGGAATTCACGTGACTTGAAGTCG